>Ga0163151_10000019_pt1 | contig 278496 bp, 282 predicted proteins | sample OliLakLV19MP5IB2_FD_145596 | JGI IMG/M metagenome (GOLD analysis project Ga0163151, IMG submission 145596) | Freshwater microbial mat bacterial communities from Lake Vanda, McMurdo Dry Valleys, Antarctica - Oligotrophic Lake LV.19.MP5.IB-2 | ecosystem: Environmental > Aquatic > Freshwater >...
TCCTGCCCGCGGGGCGGGCGGCGGCGGCGGACGGGGTGGAAATGGATTCTGGGATACCACAGATGGTATATGTCTCGAGCATGGAGGTCCGGGGGGCTTGGGAGGTAATTTTGGCGGAGGCGGAGGTGGAGGCGGGAGTAATGGTGGGAACGCTGGGTGTAGTAGCGGTTCAGGTGCCGCCGGTACTCAAGGCATCATCGTTACCACCTACGAGCCCCCAGAAGTGTTTGTGCCGGTTGGGATGTTCATCATCCGTGGCGGCGCTGTACGGATACAAGGGGGAAGCGTCATCATTAAATGACTGCCAGACATGAAAAATAATCCTTTGCTAAAGCTTGGACTTGCTGTGGGGGGATTATTTTTAGTATTGATTGTCGCTACCAGCGCTTTGCATTGGCGCGCCCCTTTGAATCTTGTACAAAGCGGGGGGACAGGAGCCACGACAACCTCTGTGGTTGGAGGTACTCTCACGCTCGCTACGACGGAAGGGATTGAACGCTGGTACACCAACAAAGCACTCCGATTCTCTTTCCGATTGCCGGACGGATTTATGGCGCCGGAGGCCGCCATGGACGACCCCCGCACGCACGGAGTGGTGGTGCACGATGGCGCCGACCACCGCCTGACCGTCGTCGCGCTTCCGATTGTCGAGGGCACGAAGCTTACCGCGGAAGATATTGTGTCAAATTTCCCTGGCGTGAAGGTCGCCACCATCCGCGAAGGGTTCATCGGGAGCGTGATACGGGGGTATTCATTCAGAACGGACGCTGAAGAGTGGGGAGGGGACAGTGAGGCGTTCTGGTTCGCCTATAACGGATACCTATATCAGATATCGACCTTTACCAAAGATGTGGCACTTCTTGAATTCGTACTTTCGTCATGGCGTTTCGCGCCTCCTACGCCACTTCCGCTCCGCTGAATACCCCACAGTGATATAATAAAAGCACCTATATAAGGTATGCGTCGACTTCTGCTTCTCCTCACTCTCGTTCTCGCAATCCCCGTAAACGCGGTGGCGCAAACGCCAACCTCGCTTACCCAGATACTGGGCCCCGGCTCGACGGGCCCGGAAGTTTCGCTTCTTCAGGAGTGGCTTTCCAGCATCCCCAATCTCTATCCCGAGCAAGCCGTGGCCGGAACCTATGGACCGGCGACCACTCGCGCCGTTCTTGCCTATCAGAAAAAATTAGGACTGATTGCTAGCTCGGTCGGGCCCGGCGTCCTAGGATCATTCACCCGTGCGACATTGAACGCGCAATTTTCCGAAAACCAGGGAGGTGTCGCGTGGGTGGAGGGGGAACACGGCGGTGTTCTCCTTTGGGACGGCAAAGCGTTCTCCCCGGTGAAGGAAAAAAAGTTTAAGACATCGGATGCGATTGTCGCGCGTCTTTCAACGTGGGTGTTTCCGTCGGTACTGCCCCTCCGCCCGGTTACTCTCTTTACTGATGCGAATGGTCGGGCAGTGGGCATCGATAGCGGACGAGTATTCGTCCGCTCGCCCGGCTTGTCTGATGTCATGACCCAAGGCAGGTATCTCACCGCCGGGAAGTGGCAGCATATCTCGGTCATATTCACTGCCGACAACGCGATATTCCTTTATAACGATGCCCCCGTCGAAGCGGGTGCGCTCACGGCCCGACCACTCTCATTCTTCGAGAGGATAGCCGCGCTCTTTTCATCTCTCCTCGCGAACCGGAGTGCATCGCCTGCCCCCGTGTCGCCTATGGAAAAGCTTACGACAGGCACGCTTTCCCCGCGCCCCACGGGATTCATCCCGTTCTTTTCCTCTTCGTCGCCTCTGTTTCCATCATTTCCGCCCATGCCGACCTCTCCGGTCAAAGCGAAATCCATCGCCACTCAAACCACTTCGAGCGCGCCACTCGTGACCGAGGCGGGTTCAGCACAACAGGGCGGGAGCGTTTCTCTTGGAACGACCTCACCCGCAGGCTCCAGCCTTTCAACTTCTACAACGACCGCGACCTCAAGCATCATCGCGGTGGTTTCCGCCACTTCGTCCGCCACTTCGTCCGCCACTTCGTCCGCCACTTCGTCCGCCACCACGAGCGTGTCAGGGGGTGCCAGCGGAGGCGGAGGCGGAGCGGCAGTGGTAACCTCTACCGTTCCATCAATCACGCTCCTCGGAAGCGCAACTCTTTCTATTGCCACGGGCGACTCGTACACGGACCCCGGCGCGACCGCGACCTCGCCCGCTGACGGCGATATCACGGCGAACATCGTCGTCACCGGTTTGGTCAATCAATACATCCCCGGCGGGTATACTCTCTCGTATTCCGTAACCGATTCGAAAGGCCTCACTGCTTCGGCCGCGCGAACGGTTACCGTGACGGCGCCCTCGCCCTTGTCGCCAGAGGTTCAGGAGCCGCACTACACGCTCGCGCCTCTAGGACAGGCCGTTTCGCTCAATATTTCCTCTGGTTCCGGCTCGGAGCCGTCGTTCGTCAGTTCGACGATAACCCCGCTCCATGTGTATGTGGGGGACACGCAGACCTACACTGTGAAGGTCGCTTCGATCGGCACCATCACCTCGGTGACCGCAACGACACAGCTCGACTCGCGTCTCTTTACGCTTCCTCTATCTGTGGTTTCGAGCGACAGCGGCGGCACGACCTATTCCGCGTCCTGGGTGGTTTTCGATACGCACGCGAACATCTACCGCACGACATTCACCGCGACCAACAACTTAGGGCAATCGAACTCAATCACGCTCGCATGGTCGGACCCATGCTCGGGAATCACACAGGGTACAAACTCGTCGCTCTCGGCGAACTGTACGGTATCTGTCGTCGACGGATTGGATGGTGCATCTCTCACCATTCCCAACGGCTTCACCCTCACCCTGAATAATCCCGCGGTATGGGGGTTCAATCCGGGAACTTCGATTACCATCGCGAGAGGGGGTTCCATCGTCAGAGCGTCGGGTGCCACTATCAAAAAAGGATATCTCTTCTATTTGACGGCGACGCCCATTGTCACGACTACGATGTACTGGTTTTCGACGACGCCGCAGTCGGGCTACACGACCGTGGGTACCTACTCGCAGGCAACCTACTATGCCCAATCGACCTACTATGCGGAGGGCAGTTACTGTTTCGGCCCCGAGACCCCGATTCTCATGGCCGACGGCACCGAGAAAGCCATACGAAACGTGCGGGTCGGGGACATCGTCATAGCGGAAAACGAGCGCGGCGTTCGTACAAAAAATATCGTTACGAAGATCTTCGACCACGACTATCGCGCCACGCGCGCCCGGGAATTCGACATGCTCCGCGTGAATCATGAGCTCATCGTGCGCGCGGAGCATCCGATATTCACCGAGCGCGGTCTCGTCCTCGCGGGGAACCTCCAGGTCGGTGACATCATGCTAGGAGTGGCCGGCCCGGTTCCGGTCACTTCCGTGCAACCTGGCCCCGCGATACCGCGGATTTACAACCTCACCACGTACCCCGACCACACCTATTTCGCCGGCGGAGTCTTGGTCCATAACAAAATAGAGCAGTAATCGAACAGAGTCGTCTCCCGGTGTTGGCAGTGAGCGCTCTCTTACTTATTCGTTCAGAATCAGCTTTTCTACAGGCAGCAGTCCCTCCACCGGAGCGTAGTTGTCGGTCAATACGATTACATTGTCAGGCGTTCCAACCCGGATGAGCGCGAGTTCCGGGTACCGGGGGTCCGCGAGTTCATCGGGGAGCTCGCGTCCGTTTGATGCCACGATGACGAGGTTCTGGCTCGCGAAGGGTTTGCCGGTGAACTGGTACAGCGCCACATTTCGGAACGCAGAACGGGCGGTCTTCACGAATATCGCGGGATAGACGGATCCGGGCCCCTCGTATGATCCGTGCGTGTTCATGACGAGAAGCCCGTCGTCCTTCGCGTGCTTCGCAAGCCGGCCGAACATCTCCTCTGTGACGAGCTGGAAGGGGACCCTTCCCGAGGAGCCGAACGCGTCGATGTACACGAGGTCGTATGACGCGTGGTCCCTGTTCACGAAGGTCCGGGCATCCTCGTACGTCACCGTGAGCGTCGGGAACGATGCCGCATCAAAGCCGAAATAATCCCGCGCGACCTCCGTCATCGCAGGGTCTATCTCCACCATGTCGACATCCATGTCCGGATATTTTCTCGCAAGATACCTCGGGAACGCGCCAACGCAGCCGCCTAAGAAAAGCGCCCGCCGCGGGCCTTCCGGGAACAGAGCGGTAATAAGGACATCGTGTGCTTTTTCAACCCGGTTGGAGAGCCGCGACTCGTCTGCGCGCCCGTTCCCGTCGACATACATCTGACATTGCATCCCGAACGGACTTGTCCATACGGCGCGCGTTCCGTCGCCGGCACCTCCTTCGGTTATCACGATGCGGTTGTACGCGCTCGAGACCTCGGCGATCCACCCGTCGGCTTTCGTCGGGAGCGCGTTCAAAAGAAGCGCCGATGCCGTAGCACACGCGATTACGGCCGCGAGTCTCGGGGACCACCTCCCGTAGAGCACGAGGCCGCACAGTATGAGCGAAACGGCGACCCCCAGAAGAATCATACCGACACCGAAGAAGGAGATAAGAAAAATGCCGGTCGCGACCGCTCCCACGATCGCGCCCGTCGTTCCGACCGCGTTCAAGGTGCCCACCGCTTGGGCCGAATGTTCGAGCCGTCGGATGAGGTTTTTTGCAAGCATCGGTGATACCGCGGCGAGGAGAATTACCGTCGGCATGAACAGGAGCGCTCCGAGGACGATTGCGCCTACGACGGGAGACGAATATTCGCTTCCGAGCGCGGTCGGCAAAAAATCGCGCATCCCCCACGAGAGGAGTGCCATCATCCCCGCCGCGAGCACTACAAGCCCGATGCGTCTCGGTGACGCGTCCTCATCCCCGAAGCGGCCTCCGAAGTGGTAACCCACCGCCATCCCGCCGAGGATTACCGCTATCAAACCCGCCCACACGCCGACACTTGTCCCGATGTACGGCGCGAGGAGTCTCCCGCCGGCGATTTCAAAGATGAGTATCGCCGCGTTGGTGCAGAACGAGAGCGCATAGATGGTGAAGCTCTTCATGCGCACAGTCTACTGGCTGTCCAGAGTGCCACGAAGCGAAGCTCCGGGGATAGACGGGCGGCCTGTTTTATAGGTGGCATGATATATCATGCCACCTTCTCTTCTTGAAAACATAATGTAAAAAGAACGGCGGCCTGCCCGGCCAGGGAGGTCGCATCTTTATCCAGAAAACTACCCCGGCGAGCGAGGAGCGCCATGAAAGCTTGGCTTTCATGGCGTCCGAGCGATGACGAAGAAAGCCCCGCTTACCCCGGCGAGCGAGAGACGTCGCGAGAGCTTACTCTCATGATGTCCGAGCGATGACGAAGAAAGCCCCGCTTACCCTGGCCCCCCGCAGTAGAGTTGTTTTCTAAATGCCTCGCAGCTCTGCCGCGCGGTAGTTTACCGACCGGCGGGCCGGAACGCCACGGGCTTCGTGCTTTAAGATGCGTAGCGCGCGCTGTTCCCGAGCGAGATGGACGGCGGCATCGGTGCTACACTTTCCGCATATGGGACAGATTGGCGCGGTTATGAATAAACGCACATGCCTCGTCCGCGCGACACGCACGTGAACAAGGTCGTCCTCGGCATCCTCGGGCTCGTCGTTCTCCTTGCTTCCGCATTGCTTGCATCAAACAGCTCCGTCACGGCGGGACCGCCCGCGGGTGGCTACCCCGAAGTCGGGGAACTCGCGATGCGCCCTCCGGATGGCTTCGATACATATCGAGAGTACTTTGAAGAACTCACGCGCGCGAAGGGAGCGCCCTACGCCTACGACATCCTTCTCCGCATCCCCGTCCCTCCGGGCGTCGACCTCCACCTTCTCGGGCACATCATCGGCAATGAGCTTTTCAAGCAACAAGGACTCGACGGCATCCATGCCTGCACGCAGGATTTCAGAAACGCCTGTTCTCACTCGATCGTCGTCGGCCTCTTCAACGAGCGGGGAACTCAGGCGCTCGGCGACATCGCCCACGCCTGCCGCAAAGCACCGGGCGGGAAAGGGGCTTACACCATGTGCTTTCACGGCTTGGGTCACGGCGTTCTCGCCTATGCCCGCTACAATCTCGAACAGGCGATTAACGTTTGCAAGAAAACGGGTACGCCGGCGTATGCCGGGCGCGAGTATATAGAATGCGTCGGAGGGGCCATCATGGAGATGCAATACGGCGCGCACGACCCCGCCGCGTGGGAAGCGGAAAAAAAGAAATATTTCAAAGACGACGACCCTCTGTATCCGTGCAACGCAACATTCATGCCGAGCGAGGTGAAACCGATTTGTTACACCTATCTCACCCCGCATCTTTTCCTCGCCGCGGGGGCTGATTTGGCTCAGCCACTTCCGGACGACCTCGCTGCGGCCTTCACCTACTGCGAAGCGCTTCCCAAAGAAGACACGATTGCCCGCGGTGCCTGCTACGGAGGATTCGGCAAAGAGTTCATCGCCATCGTCGTAGGGCGAGACATCCGCGACATCGGGTCCTTGGAAGAGCCAGAGCTGGTGAAGATTCATGCGTGGTGTCGTCTTGCAGGTAACGAGAAAGGCGAAGTCGCGTGTCTCTCGTCAGTCGTCGGGTCGCTTTTCTGGGGAGGGGAGAACGATATGTATGCATCGCTTACATTCTGCCGCCTCGCCGAGGACCCCGTCATGCGCGACGCCTGCTATGCACAGCTCACAGATGACGCGCTGTATTTCCTCGGGAAAACGCCTCTGATATTCCGCGTCTGCAACAACCTGCCCGAGCCCCACCGCTCGTTCTGCGTCGTGAACGGAACTTAAATGAAGCAGATACTCGTCGCAATCCTCGCGCTTGCTTTTTTCCTGATTGGGATAGGAGGGTTCCAGTATTTCCGCACAACGCCCGCACCGCTTGCCGACGGAATTAGATTCGTGCCTGACGACTCCTCATATAACCGCACCTACTGGACTCACGAGATAGCGGAAAAGGGTCCGGGAGTTGCATACGCATTATTCAAGGAGTTGAATGCAGCCGTTTCGGGAGGGCGCAACCACATCGCCGGACATGTTTTCGGAAAACTCCTCTATGAAGCCGAGGGGGCGCAGGGCATCACCGTGTGCGATACAAGCTTCGGATTTTCTTGTTTTCACGGATTTTTTCTCGCCGCCGTCGCTTCGGAGGGTACCGTCCTCATCGCCCCCTTAGATGCGGCGTGCGTCTCCGCGTTCGGTCCCTTAGGCACCGGTTGTCAGCACGGCATAGGACATGGCATCCTCGAGTATCTCGGACACGACCGCGTGAACGAAGCCCTGAATCTCTGTGCGCAGACGACCGAAAAGGTTCCGCTTCTCGGCTGCAGTTCGGGAGTGTTCATGGAATATTTCCACCGGACCGGTTTTCTTACGGCAGATGGTACCTCTCCGGACCCGCTCCCGTTCGATTCTCAAACCCCCTACGGACCTTGCGCGTCCGTTCTGGAGCGATACCGGTCGGCGTGTTACTGGGCGCTCCCCACGTGGTGGCAATCGGCCGTCGAAGGGGAGTCGCTCGAACACATGGCGGGCCGTTGCGCGGGACTTGCCGGAGATTCGCGCGAGTCGTGTTACCTTGGCGTGGGCGATCTTGTGCCTTCGGGAAACTCATTTGATGCGTCGGCTTCACGTGACACCTGTGATGCCGTAGTCGCCGGAGACGAAGATGCCGGAGCGCTGTGCCGCGCGGGCGCAGCATAGAACTTTTTCTCGAACCGGAAAGGAAGCGCGCTCGCGCGTTCTCTCTGCGAGGCGGCGAGCGCCCCGCAGAAATCCCTGTGCCTCGCGAACGCCGATTACACCGAGGGGCTCGACCTCACCGCGCCATGAAAAACCCTACAACACCTCTTCGAACGATTCTTTTCGCCGTCCTCTTCCTCGCGCCCGTCGCGGCAGCGTTCCTGGCGCTCAGTCTTTTCTCATCGGAGGATTCCGTTCTTGAACGTTCCGCCGATTCCATCATCGCGTCGTGTGCTCGCGAGCCGTCCCCGCTGGCTTGCTATGACGAAGAGATCCCGAAGCTCATGGACCGGGGGCTCACGATGGAAAAAACCTTCGCGGTGACCCGCATCATCCAAGAGAAAAAAGGGAATTACTGGTATTGTCATGTCCTTGCGCACGAGCTTGCGGAAAACGAGGTCGCGAAAGATCCCTCCCAATTGACAAATGTCCTCTCCCGCTGTCCCGTGAACATGTGTGCGAACGGGTGCCTCCACGGGGCGTTCCAGGAGCGCTATCGGAACGAAACGCCCGCGGACAAAGAGCTCGACGCCCTTGTCGACTCTCTTTCGGAGGCCTGCGTTGGCGTGGACGGCCGCGCGTTCACCCAAGTCGAGAAAGGGAGCTGTGCGCACGCCGTCGGTCACCTCATGATTTATGCGACCGACGCCGATACGGTGCAATCGCTCGCGCTCTGCGACCGCCTCTCGCTCTCCGAGAATCCCGACATACGGAAGAACATGTCCTACCTCTGCTATCGCGGCGTCTTCATGCAGCTTTTCCAGCCGCTCGATATCACCGACGAGACGCTTGTTGAGGGGCTCGCTCCCGTGGGGCCCGAGGGGGTCGCAACGTACTGTGCCGCGTTTGATGGCGAGCGGAAAGAAGCGTGCAGGGGGGAAGCGTGGCCGCTCTTCATCGGAGAATTGCGGGCATCCGCGGACGGCGCGCACCGGTTCTGCACGTACGCCAAGACCCCCATCGAGACCTATCGTTGCTACGAGACCGTTTTTTATATCCTCGCCGCACAGTTCAATCTCGATGAAGAGCGAATTTCGGCGATGTGCGACCAATTTACCGGAAACCGCCGCGGCCAGTGTTACGGGAACTCCGCATCCCGGTTCCTGGACACCGACGCGAACCTCATACCGCGCGCCGTTGCGCTCTGCGCGAGAGCCGCCCGCGCGGACGCGGGCGAGCTCTGCTATCAGGAACTCCTTTTCGATTCCGTTTATGACTTCGGGCTCTGGTCGTCCCGGTTCAACAAACTCTGCGCGGCCCTTCCGGCTCCCTGGAGTACTCGTTGCTTCGCGGGGGAAGGAGCGACCACCGTCATACATCCCTGACCCATGCGTATACGGAGGGACATATTTGTGCTCGCGGTCGGTGCACTTCTCGGCGGCCTCGTCCTTCTTTCTGCCGAACGCTCGGGCGTCTATACCGTGACCTTGACCGAGGGCGGATTCGTCCCGTCGCTCATCACCATCCAGACCGGCGACACCGTCAGGTTCGTGTCGACTGCGGGGAAATATTTCTGGCCGGCCTCCGACCCGCATCCCGTCCATAGCTACTATTCGGCATTCGACCCGAGGCGCCCCATCGCGCCCCAGGAATCATGGAGTTACCGCTTCGATACGCCCGGCACATGGAAGTTCCACGACCACCTCGCGGCGTACTACACGGGAGAGGTGACGGTTCTCGCGCCCGGCGCGTCGCAAGTCCGGAGCGCTTGCGCCGCGAACCCGAGCGCCATGCCCTGCTGGCTCGAGAGACTTGAAGCCGCGTACGCGAAGGACGGCCTCGATGCGGCATTCGATGAGATGTCCACGCTCTACCGTACCGACCCCGCCTTCGCAAAAAACTGCCACGGCGCGGTGCACAACCTCGGGCTCAAGGGGTACGAGGCGTATCTCAAGGACCACTCCGCGCTTCTCAATCCCAAGGCCGCGATTTGCGGAAACGGCTTTTATCACGGCTTCATGGAAGCGCTTCTCGGGACGACCGGCGACATTGCTGAAGCCAAGAAAGCATGCGATTCCATCCCGACCGCGGGGAGTGGGGCGTCTCCGGACGCCCATTTCCAGTGCTACCACGGCATCGGGCACGGCGTCATGGAAACCGTGGTCGTCAATCGCGCCTCGTACGGCACGCTCGAGGGCATGGCAGAAGAGGGACTCAAGCTCTGCCGCGAGGCGGCCCGAGGCGGAGAGGAAATGTATCGTTGCGCCTCCGGCATTTTCAACGCGGCGGCGAATTGGTACATCGCGGGAACATTCGGCGTGTCGCTCGCGGACGATTTCCTTGCTCTCTGCGCGCGCACGGCCCGCGAGCACAAGCTTTCGTGCTACGGGAACATGAACGCGGCCGTCATGAAGAAACACGAAGACCACTTCCTCCCTGCGGCAGGAGAAATCCTCGCAATTCCGGACCGGGAGTATCGCACCGAGGCGCTCGGCTACCTCGCCGCGATCTATGCCGTCCAGAAACTTGACCCCAAACATCACGGGGAGGGAATCGAAGAGTGCCACGCCCTCCCTTCCGGGTTCCAGGAAACCTGCCTGAACGGCTTCGCAAATGGGCTCATGGAGCATGGCCCGCCGGGAGAGGAGTATCTGCTTGCGCTCGGCTTTTGCCGGCATCCCGGCCTCTCCCTGGTCGAGGCGTCAGCGTGCGAGCGGAACATCGCGGCTTTCTTGCCGGAGCGGTATTCGGGAGGAGCACTCACGGCCGCCTGTGCACAAGTCGATGCGGCGTATCAGAAGTTCTGTCACTATTGAGCGATACATGTTCCACCGCCTCCGCCCCCTCGCATCAGTCTTTTTCCTGCTTATCGGAGTATTTTTCATACCAACTCACGCTGACGCTCATTCGAGCGGAGCATCGTTCGACAAGGTCGTCGATGGGTACTTCGTGGACATAGGATACAGTCCCGCCGTGCCGTCCGTGGGCGAGCTCGTTTCATTTGATTTCTCAATAAAAAAGGGAAGCGCGGATGAAGAGCCGGTCGTTTTCGATGATGTCTGGGTTCGTATCCAAAAAGGAACCCAGACCTTTTTCGCGGGCGGTATCGCTAACGGTTCCCTTGGAGGACCACGCATGACGTTGGTGTTTCCAGAGCCGGGGATGTACACGGTGTCGGCTCGCTTCGAGAATGAAGGCACGGAAATCGTAAGTACCTCTTTCACGCTAGAAGTTACAGGGTCGGAGGCTCTCGCCGGTAGCCCCGAAGGGATTCTCGGCCCCCAGCCTATTGGCGTAACCCTCATCGCGTTTGCGCTCGGGGTGCTTCTCACGCTTGGACTCGGGCGGCTTGGATTGCGCTAGGCGCACAGGTCTGAAATAATACGCGGACAGCATGTCACTACGAATCGCCATCAACGGACTCGGAAGGATAGGACGAGCATTCTTGAGGCACACCTTTACTGAGAAACCCGATGGCGTGGAGATAGTCGCGGTGAACGACCTGGGCGATGCTGAGAATTTTGCCTATCTTCTCCGGCGCGACACCGTGTACGGCCCGGCGCCCTTTCCGGTCTCGTGGAAGGAGGGGGCCTTGATAGTCGACGGGCACGAGGTCAAATTCATCTCGGAGAAGGACCCGACAAAACTCCCCTGGAAAGACCTGCGGATAGACATCGTCGTCGAATCGACCGGCATCTTTGAGAGTTATGAGAAGGCGAAGATGCACCTAGACGCTGGCGCGAAACGCGTCGTCATATCGGCTCCGGCGAAGGGAGAACCGCCGCCGGGCGTTTCCGGAGCTATGATTTTGGTAGGCATTAACGAAGAGAAACTGAAGACCTGTGACATATCCTCGAACGCGTCGTGCACCACGAACGCCGCCTCGCCCCTGATTGCCATCCTCGATGAGAAGCTCGGCATCGATAAAGCGCTCTTGAACACCGTCCACGGATACACGGGAACGCAAGCCTTGGTCGACGGACCCGCAAAAAAAGATTTCCTCCGCGGACGAGCTGCGGCGCAGAACATCATTCCGTCATCGACCGGCGCCGCGAGTGCGATTGGAAAGGTGATAACGTCTTTGAACGGCAAGTTCGATGGCGTCGCCCTCCGCGTTCCGGTTCCCGTGGGATCGGTCGCGGACATCACTTTCATCGCGAAGCGCGAGACGACCGTCGAGGAAGTGAACGACATCCTCCGGAAAGCAGCTCTAGAACCTCGTTGGAAAGGAATCTTCCGCGTGAGCGAGGAACCTTTGGCGTCCTCCGACATCATCGGGGACACACACGCTTCTATCGCCGACCTCTCGTTCACCCGCGTCATAGGCAACCTCGTGAAAGTTTTCGGCTGGTACGATAACGAGACGGGATATTCGCAGACGCTCCTCCGGCATGTTATAGAAACAGGAAAGCATATACGTTGATAGTTGATAGTTTTTAGAATGTCAGCTTCGAATTCTTTCAAAGATTTGATTGTATGACAGAAGTCTGTTGAGCTCGTAAAGGAGGTATACGACATCGCTGGCAGACTTCCTAAGAACGAGGCATATGGCCTCGGTTCACAATTATGTCGATCAGCTGTTTCTATACCCTCTAACATCGCTGAAGGGTCAAAACGAGGGACTAAAAAAGACTTTGCACAATTTCTAAGAATAGCGAACGGTTCAGCGGCAGAACTTGAAACGCAACTCATTATTTCCGGACAGGTATACCCAGGTGTCAATTGTGCCGCTGCGATGCTACTTCTCAATGAGGTTCAGAGGATGCTCACGGTTTTTATCCGTCGCATGAGCTAGCACTATTTAACTATTGACTATAAACTATAGACTATGAGGATTGTTTTTGCATCCGACCACGCCGGATACGCCCTGAAGGAAGCACTGAAGCCATTTGTCGAATCCTTGGGCTATGAGATAGAAGACAAAGGGGCGTTCACGCTCGATGAGGACGACGATTATGTGCCGTTCATCCAGGCCGCCGCCGCAGCCGTTTCAGCCGACCCGGAAAATGTCCGCGGCGTCGTCCTCGGCGGTTCCGGCATGGGAGAAGCCATGGTCTCGAACCGGTTCAAAGGAGTCCGTTGTGCGGTCTTTTACACACCAGCGCTCCCGCCCGGCGCGGCTGACATTGAGGGAAGGATGAGTAGCGACCCCTTGGAAATCATCAAGCTTACCCGCGAGCACAACGATGCGAACATGATTTCCCTCGGGAGCAGGTTTTTGACCAAGAAACAGGCCCAAGAAGCTGTGGAAAAGTTCCTCGCGACCCCCTTTTCCGGCGCTGAGCGTCACCTGCGGCGTGTGAGAATGATTGACGAGTAGGGGCCGGGCCGGTGCGTGGTATTCTTGATGTAGTCTTTTACATCATTTTTTAAATCATAAAAATGTGAGCGAAGGAGTTTCATTCGACGAAGACGGAAATCTAGGATTGCCGAAACGGAAGTTTGCGAAGGATGGAGGCGGCTGGCTCATAGGGCTGGTTATGAAACTCGGTCTTGCGAAGTCGGTGCAACAGGCCAACCTCGTGCTGTTGGTTGCATGTGTGGTCATTGTGGGAATCACCCTGTTCATCCTGATGTCGGGAGGCGGAGCTTCATCGTCTGTGAGATTTACTCCCGACCCCACCGATCCCGTTCTAAAAGACAGGACGAACTGACCATGTACGGACTCACTCAGAGAACAACACGCGGGTTCACCCCGTTAGAGAAAAGTCGACTCGGCGCGGCTGAAGCCGTGCCTATGGCACGGCGTTCTCTAACGGGGTTCACCCTGATGGAGCTTCTTGTGGTCATTGCTATCATCGGCCTTCTGTCTACGGTCGTTTTGGCGTCACTCACCACTGCGCGCGGGAAAGCTCGGGATTCAAAGCGCGTTCAAGAGATTCAGCAAGTGCGGAACGCTCTTGAGGGATTCTTGTCAACCAATGGCGTTTATCCCACCGCCTGCGGCGGGGTAACCGCCGCGTATAGGGGGCACGGCTCGGATTTCGGCGACTGCAATACCGATTACATTTCCGGTCTCACGCCGACTTTCATAGCGAAACTCCCCATAGACCCGGGCGGAGATAATACCGGTGGCTATGTGTACCGTGTTGATGCGCTCCGCAAGAACTATAAGCTCATGAGCTTCGGAAAACTTGAGACATACACGAAGAATGTCGGAGAGGTGAACGCACGCTGCCCTTCGGCATGCGCAAACCCGTATTGCTCCGGCGCTTACCTAGCGGTGCATTCGACATTTCCAACGGCCGTGGACGCGCTGGGAGCCTCATGTTGGTGAAACGATGGTTGAAGTAGTTCCTGCCATCTTGGTTGCCTCCTTCGAGGAACTCAGGGCCACCTTGGATAAAGTCAGGGGGCTTACCCCGTGGGCACAGGTGGATGTGTGTGACGGTTATTTTGTGCCTTCGCGCACCTGGCCCATGAATCCGGGCGACCAGAGCGCATTCAGAACAATGGTAAAAGAGAAGAAAGGCCTTCCGTATTGGGAGGATTTTAATTTCGAGGTTGACCTCATGGTCGAGGAAGCGGAGAAGGTCATCCCCGATTGGGTGGCGCTGGGCGCGACTCGCGTTGCGATACACATAGAAGCAAAACACGATTTCGATGCCTGTCGCCGCGCGCTTACCGATGGCATCGAGTTTGGTATCGCACTCGTCAACGACACGCCGCTCTCGCGCCTTGTTCCGCTCACGGGACAATTCGACTATATTCAACTCATGGGCATCGCGAGCGTGGGCAAGCAGGGCTTGCCGTTCGATGAACGGGTACTCGACCGAATTCGGGAGGCGAAGCGCATGTTTCCGGGCATTCCCATTCAGATTGATGGGAGCGTAAACGGAGAGACCGCGCATGCCCTGGTCGAGGCCGGGGCCGATCGCCTAGTCTCGGGTTCGTATATACTGCGCGCAGACGACCCTGAAAAAGCCATTAACACACTCGCACACGCATGAGTCCCGTTGTAGAGTTTCGGTTTGCGCGTGTCCTGCATAGCAGGACACGCGCAATGGCCCGCATCAATACGCTATCGGCAGTCGTATGGGTTATGATTTAGCTTAGGATATCAAAAACCTTATAAACCGAAACTTCACAACAGGATGAGTCGATATCTCACCGAAGAAAAGAAAGCGTTCGTCGAGGGAAAGGCGACCGCAATCCGCGAAACCATCATCCGGATGTTGGTTGCGTCCGGGTCGGGTCACACCGCGGGCCCCTTGGGCATGGCGGACATCTTTGCGGCGTTCTATTTTCACATCTTGAATCACGATCCAAAAAATACCGATTGGCCGGAGCGCGACCGCCTCATCCTTTCTCACGGGCACATCACACCGGTTCGATATTCAGCGATGGCGCATGCCGGGTATTTTCCTGTGGAAGAATGCCTCACGCTCCGCAAATTCGGCTCGCGCCTCCAGGGACACCCTGAGCGCGACATGCTTCCCGGCATCGAGACGACTTCCGGCCCCTTGGGTTCTGGTCTCTCACAAGCGGCAGGCATCGCCTATGGCGCGCGGATGGATAAGAAAAAATTCTTTACCTATTGCTTCATGTCGGACGGCGAACAGCAGGAAGGAAACACCTGGGAGGGGGCGATGTTCGTGGGCGCGAACCGTCTCTCGAACCTCATCGCGGTCCTCGATCGGAATAACATCCAGATAACCGGAGACACGGAGGATATTCTGCCTCTGGAGCCATTGCGCGCGAAGTATGAGGCATTCAACTGGCATGTCATCGAAATCGACGGGCATAATCTCGAAGAAATCGTGGACGCGGTCGAGGAGGCGAAGGCGATAAAAGAGAAGCCGACGCTCATCCTCGCACACACCATTCCTGGCAAGGGCGTCAAAGAGATAGAAAGGAACTACGTCTGGCATGGCACACCCCCCAAGAAAGAGCAGGAAGAATCTTTCATCGCGCAGATACGCGAGGCCGCAAAACACTGATATGGAATACCAGAAAGTTTCCACCGGATATGTACTGCGCGTGATGCGCGACGAGGAGATACTCGAAACGCTCCGGCGGTTCTGTAGAGACATGCATATCGGCGCAGGGGCGCTTTCCGGGCTCGGTGCGGTGAAGGACTCACGATTTGGCCACTATGACCTTTCCCAGAAGAAATTCGTCTTTACGGATTATCCCGATATGCTTGAATTGCTTTCAATGAGTGGAAACATCGCGACGGTGGAAGGGAAGCCCTGGGTGCATGTTCATGGAGTTTTTTCAGACGATGAGAATCGCGTTCTCGGGGGCCATGTGGATTCCATGATCGCAGCGATAACCGCGGAAATACAGCTCGTAACGCACGATGCGACGATAGAGCGGAAGCCGGACGAATTCTCGGGCCTCAAGTTGCTCGCACTCAAAGAACAGCATGATTGACCCCACGGCAAAACTTTCGGAAAAAACCCTGACCGACACGGTCGACATGGTGCCCACTAGGGACGGCTTGGGCAAGGGGACGGTCGAAGCGGGGAAGAAAGATGAGCGTGTGGTTGTCTTGTCTGCCGACCTTTCGGAATCGGTTCGCGCGGATTGGTTTAAAAAAGAATTTCCTCACCGCTACATCGAGGTCGGAGTGGCTGAACAGAACCTTGCAACCATCGCGGCGGGACTCGCGAATTACGGCAAAATCCCGTTTTTTACCTCATATGCAGCTTTTTCTCCCGGAAGGAATTATGAACAGATACGAACGACCATTGCACTCAACAATGTCCCTGCAAAGGTTTGCGGGATGCACGCCGGGGTCCAAACCGGCCCCGATGGAGCAACACATCAGATGCTCGAGGACATTGCAATGATGCGCGCATTGCCGAACATGATTGTCATCGTTCCCGCTGACGCGGAGGAAGGAAGGAAGGCGACCTACGCGGCCGCATTCAACGGGAAGCCGACCTACCTCCGATTCGGGCGCGAGAAGATGCCGCTTTTTACCACGGCGCAGACGCCGTTCGCTATAGGGAAGGCGTACTACCTCTGGAAGGCGGAGAAGCCGGATGTCGCGATAATCGGGTGCGGACCACTCCTCTATGAAGCCCTGAAGGCGGCGAAGGCGCTTGAAGCGGAGGGCATCAGCGTATCGGTGGTGAACAGTCATACCGTGAAGCCCCTCGACACTGACTTGATATATCAAGTCGCTGCTGAAGCGGGTGCAATCGTCTCGGTAGAGGAACACCAGGTGAATGGAGGTCTCGGGGGGGCTATTGCTGAGCTGCTCGCAAAACATCACCCCGTGCCGATGGAGTTCATAGGCATGCAAGACGAATACGGCCAATCAGGGACCGCATGGGAATTGTTCAAGCACTACAAGCTCGACGCGCCAGCGATAGCAGAGGCGGTGAAAAAAGTGCGCGCACGAAAATAATCCATCGCCGGAGTCCTCGTCATCATCGCGGTTTCCGTCGCGTTCGGCTTCATCCTCCTGCACCAGAGCCAGCTTTTCGCGGATACGGTTCACTACACGCCGACCGGCATCGAAGAGATGCAATTACTCCGGAACACGCTCAGCGAAGCGGAACCATCGCCTCTCAGCACCTCTACTTCGCCGAACTACTGAGCACGCTCTCAATCTCTTTTTTTGTGAGAAGTCCCGCTTGCGCCCCGACTTTCTGGACGACATAGGCGGCGTTTATCGTACCCAGGCGCATAGCATCTTCGAGCGGAGTACCCATGGTGAGATATGCGGCGGTGGTCGAGGAAAAGGCGTCTCCTGCGCCCGTCCGGTTCTGCGGAGGTTTGATGTCGGGGTACATGTCGAGATGAAGGACCGCTTCACCCTGGAGCGCGTAGACTCCATTTCGGCCATCGGTGAGAACCGGTATTTTAGGCCCGTGCGTGTGCATCATTTCCAGCAACGCCTTCTCGTTTTTTTCCTTCGTTTTCAACACTCTTTGGTATTCTTCCTTGTTCGCGAAAAATATGTCCGCGCGTTGATAGAGCCGCGCGAGCTGTTCCGTTCCCATCTTCATCTGGAAGGTGCCGGGCTGAAAGGCGAAAAAGATTCCAGGATTCGCCTCGAGCCAATCCGCGATTGCATCGTGGTACGCCTTCGTTCCGCTCGCAAGCGATGAGAGGTAGACCGTTTTCGGGACGGGGATATCGCTCGGAAACGCATACGGGTACGCCTGATGATTCACCAGGATGGTCCGTTCAGCTTGGTACGAAAGTACGAAATGATAGTTGGTAGGCATGTCTTCGTGTACCGTGACCCACTTCGTATCGAGTCTTTCTTTCTTGAAATAGGCCAATATTTCCTCGCCGTAGCCGTCCTTGCCGATATCCGAGACGAACCCAGTATTGAGACCGAGGCGCGTTGCGGCAACAGCAGCATTTGCGGCGTTGCCCACGCCCGGGACCACCGTCACGGACTCGTACGGTATCTTGTCGCCCCAACGCATGGTGATGGTGCAATTCTCATCATTGATGTCGCAATGCACTGTGGCGTCTTTGAGAAGAATGAATGCATCGGTTACTGTGTCGCCAATCGCGAGAAAATCGAGCGCGCTCATGGAGAGATTGTACCATCGGGATTCTGGTATACCCCATGTGATAAGCCTCCTGTGATGGCCTTGAATGTGTGTAAGACTGAATCGAAAAACATTAAATTAAAAAAATCTCTTATCACACGGGGTATACTGTGCGCATGAAAACCCTCGCTGAAGAGCTTCGGGGCGTCGTCAAGGGCGAGGTGGACGAAACCCCTGAGACTCTCGAGAAATTCAGTCGCGACACCAGCCTTTTCAAGATACGGCCAAAAGTTGTCGTCAGGCCGGCGGATGCGCATGACATCGAATCGCTCGTATCGTTCGTTTCGGAACATAAAGAATCCGACCCCTCGCTCTCCATAACGGCCCGCGCTGCGGGGACCGATATGTCGGGCGGGGTTTTGGGCGAGTCCATCATCCTCGACACGACGGCGCACTTGAATCGCATCATTGAGGTGGGAGAAGGGTACGGCATCGTCGAGCCGGGCGTGTATTTCAGGGATTTCGATGCAGAGACCCAGAAAAAAGGACTTGAGATGCCCAGCTATCCAGCATCCAGAAATATCGCGGCAGTGGGCGGCATGGTAGCGAACGATGCGGGAGGAGAGAAGACCCTCAAATACGGGAAGACCTCGCGCTATGTCGAGGAGATTGATGCCGTCTTGGCTGATGGAAAGGTTCATACGCTCCGGAAGCTGGCCGGACCAGAGTTCACGGCAAAGCTCGGAGAGCAGTCGTTCGAAGGTGAGCTCTATCGGACGGTAGCCGGCATCGTTTCGAAGAACCGCGATGTCATTCTGAAGGCGAAGCCGGATGTGAAAAAAAATTCATCAGGCTACGCTCTGTGGGACATCGGCGACCCCGATGGAAAGGGAGGCTCTTCCAACGGGGCAGGTGGCGCGCCGTGGCTTGACTTGGCGCGCCTCTTTGCGGGCTCCCAAGGCACCCTCGGCATCATCACGAAGATACGATTCGGGCTCGTGAAGCCGAAGCGACACTCCTCTCTCCTTGTCATCTTCTTGAAAGATTTCAAACAGCTCGAGACCGTCGTTCCAAAAGTTCTGTCCTTCGAGCCCGACAGTTTCGAATCTTATGATAATCACACTTTCACGATAGCGTTGAAATATTTTCCCGAACTCGCCATCCAGATGAAAGCCGGCATCATCGAGCTTGGATTCCAGCTCATTCCCGAAATGCTCATGGTTTTGACAGGCGGCGTGCCCAGAATGGTTCTTCTCGTCGAATTCCGCTCGGATGTCCAAGAAGAGGCTCTCCGGAAGGCGAACGAACTCAAAGCCGCCATCGAAGCATCGGGAGAGCATGTGCGCATGCGCATCGCCAAAGACCAGAAGGCATCGCGCAAGTTCTGGACTATCCGGCGCGAGAGTTTCAATCTCCTCCGGAAAAAAATCCGCGGGAAGCGAACCGCTCCTTTTATCGATGACTTCGTCGTCCGTCCCGACTACCTTCCTGAATTCTTGCCGAAGCTTACCGCAATCCTCGCCGAGTACCAGAACGACATGACCTATACCATCGCGGGCCATGTGGGCGACGGAAACCTCCATGTTCTTCCCTTGATCGACCCGAAGCATCCCCGGATAAGGAAAATTATGAGCGAGCTCGGCCATAAGGTATATGACCTCGTCCTCTCATACCGCGGCTCAATATCGGGGGAACATAACGACGGGTATATCAGGACGCCGTACCTGGAGCAGATGTTTGGCGCGGAGATGGTGCGGCTTTTCAGAGAGGTGAAAAAGGCCTTCGATCCTCTCGGCATCTTTAACCCAGGAAAGAAGGTCGGGGCGACTTTTGCGGACGCTGAGAAGCATTTCGACCTCCCCGCATAGGGATGTAGCGCGACCTAAGAAGGGACGATACAATTCTCATCGCATGCACTGGGTTAAGACGTTCGCAGAGATAGGCAAAAATGATGCCGCCATCGCAGGAGGCAAAGGAGCTTCGCTTGGCGAGATGACCCAGGCCGGCATACCCGTACCGCCCGGGTTCGTGGTGACCGCGAGCGCTTTCGAACACTTCATCGCTGAGACGAATCTCGGCGCAGAGATAGAATCCATACTCGGAACCGTCGATTCTCGCGTCACCGAGAGTGTCGAACGAGCATCCGAAAAAATCCAAGAACTCATTTTAAACGATGCGCGCGCGATACCGAAAGATATCGAAAGCGAAATACAGGCAGCATTTGGCACACTCGGTGCAGAGTTCGTCGCCGTCCGTTCATCGGCGACCGCGGAAGACAGCGCCGCCGCCGCATGGGCAGGACAATTGGACACTTATCTCAATACGACCGAGTTCGCGCTTCTCGAGAATGTGAAGCGGTGCTGGTCGTCCCTTTTTACCCCACGCGCCATCTTCTATCGTTTCGAAAAAGGGCTCCACACGACGAAGATATCGGTTGCGGTCGTGGTGCAGAAGATGGTCGAAAGCGATGCCTCGGGCATCGCGTTTTCCGTGCACCCGGTCACCGAAGACAGGAACCAGATGATTATTGAGGCGGGATTCGGTCTCGGCGAAGCGGTGGTCTCGGGCCAGATTACTCCAGATTCGTATGTGGTCACGAAGGTTCCGCGCGAAATCATCGATAAAAACATCGTCGAGCAGGATACGGGGATGTTTAGGAAGAAGGGAGGCCTACCCGGCCAGGGCGGGAATGAATGGCTGAACATCCCACCCGAGAAAGGGAAAGAACAGGCCATCTCAGACGCGATGATTCTGGAAGTCGCGAAAACGGTTTTTGGCATCGAGAAGCACTACGGATTTCCGGTCGATGTGGAGTGGGCGGTCGAGAAGGGAATCCTCTATGTGCTTCAATCGCGCCCGATAACGACCCTCTCGTCCTAGGACATAGCCGATTTCCTGCGCGGGTGTAGAATACAAACGAATGAAATCCGCGAAACCAAAATTAGGGAAAAGTCGCGGCCTTTCTGTTTCGAAGCGTGCAAAGGAAACCCCGGCATCCCCGATGCGGAAGTTTCTTCCTTTGATACTCGACGCGGAGCGGCGCGGCATCACAGTTTTGAAGTTGAATGTTGGTGACCCGGACTTGTCGCCTCCTCCTGCGTTCTTGAAGGCGGTGAAGCGCTATAAGGGACCTCAGGTCCCATACGCCCCGTCTCCTGGCTTTCAGGAGCATGTGTCGGCATGGCTCACGTACTACCGGACGCTCGGCATCTCGCTCAAGCCCGGCGAGCTTATCCCGACCGTGGGCTGTGCGGAGGCCATCATGTACGCGATGATGGCGGTCACCGACCCGGGCGATGAGGTCCTCGTCTTCGAGCCGTTCTATCCGAGCTACAAATCGTTCGCGAAAATGATTGGCGTTAACCTCCGTCCCGTCACACTATCGCTCAAGAATAACTACGCGCTGCCACCAACGAAGGACATACTCGCGAGGATAACGCCGAAGACGAAAGCCATCGCGGTCGTCAATCCGGGGAATCCGACCGGGACCGTTCTTACGGCTCCTGAGCGCGCGCGCATCGCGGAGATTGCGAAAAAGAAAAACCTTTTCATCATCGCGGACGAGACCTATCGCGACATTATCTTCTCTGGAAAGCCGACCACCATGCTCTCCGACGGCTCCGTTCTTGACCGTGTCATCGTGGTCGATAGTGCCTCGAAGCGTTTTTCCTTGCCGGGCGCGCGCATCGGGTGCGTCATCTCGAGGAATACTGACGTGATGGGGGCGATTCTGCGTTTCTGCCAGGCGAGGCTCTCCGCAGGTACCCTGGAGCAATTCGGGCTTATCCCGCTCCTCAAAAATCATCGCGCCTATGTGCGCATGGCCGCAGGACGATACAAGAAGCGTCACGATGTGGCTGTTCAGGAACTTAAGAAGATTCCCGGAGTCATTGTGAAGCCGGCGCAGGGCGCTTTCTACCTCACCGTGGGCCTTCCGGTCGAAAGTTCTGAAGATTTCACCGCATTCATGCTCTCTGATTTCAGCGAGAAAGGGAAGACGGTCGCGGTCGCTCCCATGCCCGGCTTCTATTGGACTCCGGGCCTCGGACGCTCAGACGTTCGCATCGCTTTCGTCTTGAATGAAGGAAAGATGCGCGAGGCCATGAGGCTTCTCGCGCGAGGACTCGCGGCATACGCCCAACGATAATGATGAAACGCCACATCCCCGCGACGATGGCGACCCAGCATCCCGATAACGCGAACGCGCCGTACTGGGAAAAGGGGGGGGACGGCTTCGTCTCGACCCTCGAGGAAACCGAGGAATGCTACTCGGCGTTCAAAGACCTCGACTGCGAAGAATTCTTGTGGGATTGGGAAGGGAAATACGTGGATGAAGCGGTCGTCGATCGGCTTTTCACCACGTACCTCGAGTACTTCAAAAAAAATCAGCTTGGGAAAGACAAATTCCTGACGTTTCGGATCCCCAACATTTGGCATGAGCGCGGGTACGGTCTCGCGCGTTCGATGATGGGCATCCTCACGGCGGAAGCGTTCGCCAAGGACCTCGGCTTCCACAGGCCGCCCTTGTTCGAGGTCATCTTACCTATGACGAGCAAAGCCGAGGACATAATCTATATCCAAGACACTTTTACGAAACTCGCAACCTTCAAACACGACCTTTTCAAGGACGGGAACGAACTTTCGTACCTGAATGTGCATCCGCTCTTCGAAGGAGTCAACGACCTCCTCGACTGTCGGACGCTTCTTGATCATTATGTGTCGCTTCACGAGCGGCGCTTCGACTCAAAACCCTCCTATCTCCGGCTCCATATCGCGAGGAGCGACCCGGCACTGAATTCAGGAGTCGTTGCCGCTGTCGTCGCGGGCAAAATCGCGCTTTCAGAGTTCTATCGTTTTTCCGATGACTATGGCATCCCCGTTTATCCGGCAATCGGTGTCGGAACGCTCCCGTTTCGGGGTTCTCTGTCGCCGGAGCGGGTATCCGATTTCATCACGGAGTATCCGGGCATAAGGACCGCCTACATCCAGTCGGCGTTCCGGTATGATTTTCCGCTCCCCGTCGTGAAAAACGCAATCGCCGAGCTGAATGTAAAGCTCGGAAAGACGAAGGCGGAGCGCTTTGATGTCGATAAGGCCGCTCAAGCGAAGGAGATCTGCACGATTTTCAGCGGGCACTATCGCAAGACCGTCGAACCCCTCGCGACTATGATCAACATGCTTTCGGCGCAGGTGCCCTCTCGGCGGGAGCGGAAACTCCATACGGGCCTTTTCGGATACTCGCGCAGCATCGGGAAGAAAAAGCTTCCCCGGGCGATTCCGTTCACGGCAATCTTATACTCTCTCGGCGTTCCGCCGGAGTTCATCGGCACGGGCCGCGGCCTTGAGGCCGCGGCCCGTAAAGGCCTTACTCCGGAGGTTTTCTATCGGAATCTCCGCATCGACCTCGAGTTTGCCGGTCGGTACCTCAATCGGAAGAACCTCGACAACCTTTCTCGATGGAACCCGCATTGGAATGCGATAAAGAAGGACATCGAGCTCATCGAAAAGCATCTTGGCATGACCCTCGGACCCAAGGAGCGCGAGGACTCGCTCCACGAAAGCATAAGCACCTCCGCCTACCGGAACTACCGTGCAGGAAAGCCGATAAGCGAAGAGATCCTGGAATCCGGCAAAATCCGCCGCAGCCTCGGATGAATCGTCTTGCTTTAAAACCCGACCTGTTATAATCGGTACCTATGACAACCATGACACCAACAGCAGTCGCCAGTTCGACGGCATTAGTTAAAGGAGCTTCCGCCTCGCCCGGAGTGGCGTCCGGCCGCGTCGTCATCGTACACAGTGCCCGCGAGAACGACCTCGTCAAGGAAGGGGACATCCTTGTGACCGAGATGACCACGCCGGATTTTGTTCCTGCGATGAAACGGGCGGCCGCCATCGTGACCGACAAAGGCGGCCGCACCTGCCACGCGGCCATCGTGTCCCGCGAGCTTGGGGTTCCGTGCATCGTGGGTTCTATGAACGCGACTTCCGTCTTAAAACCCGGACAGCAGGTAACGGTCGATGCGACGAACGGAAAGGTGTATGACGGCTTGGTCGACATCAAATCCGAGAAAGTTGCGCTCACGAGCAAGTACGCGAAAACGAAAACCAAACTGTATGTGATACTCGCCGATCCGGGACTCGCGTCGAAGGTGGCCGCGATGCCGGTTGATGGCGTGGGACTCCTTCGGGCGGAGTTCATCATTGCCCACATAGGTGAACACCCACACGCGATGCTCGACCAAGGGCGCGGGAAAGAGTTCACCGAAAAGCTTGCGGACGGCATTCGCACCTTCACCAAGGCGTTTTATCCGCGCCAGGTCGTATACCGCACCTCCGATTTCAAAACAAACGAGTATCGCAACCTGAAAGGCGGTGAAAAGTATGAGGAGGTGGAAGAAAATCCGATGCTTGGGTACCGTGGCGCATTCCGTCAACTCGATGACGCGGAGGTCTTCCGCCTTGAAACGGATGCCCTGCGGATGGTGGCGGCAGAATATGACAACCTCCGCGTCATGATTCCGTTCGTCCGGACTCCCGAGGAGCTCGCCAAGGTGAAAAAGGTCCTTGATGATTCGGGCGTGGGAGGGAAACGCCTCTGGATCATGGTCGAAGTGCCTTCGACCGTCATCCTTCTGGACCAGTTCCTCGATGTCGGTGTCGATGGCGTTTCCATCGGATCGAACGACCTGACTCAGCTCACCCTCGGCACGGACCGCGATTCCGCAAAATTTGCGGAACTCTTCGATGAGCGCAATCCGGCCGTTATGTGGTCCTTGGAGCGCGTCATCACGACCTGCAAGAGGCGCGGGGTCACGGTTTCCATCTGCGGCCAGGCGCCCTCGTTCTACCCGGACCTTACGGAAAAGCTCGTCGCGTGGGGCATCAACTCGGTATCAGTCACTGCCGACATGATTGTGAAGACGCGGGACATCATCGGCGATGTCGAGAAAAAAATGGGCATCCTCCCGTCATAGAGGTTTGTCTTCGAGGGTTTTTTCCGCTATACTCCCGGAACTATGGTCGTCGAATTGAAAGCGGCAAAACGGTCCGTCATCGGGAAGGGTGTTCGCGAGCTTAGAGCGAGCGGCAAGATTCCTGCCATCGTGTACGGCCCCAAACAGGAAGCGACACCCATCGAGCTTTCCCTCAGGGATTTCACCAAAGCGCTTGCGGTCGCGGGTGAATCATCCGTCATCGCCCTTTCCGTTGACGGAGAGACGCACAATGTCCTCGTTCACGATGTTGATAGGGACCCCGTGACCGAGACGCCTCGTCATGCTGATTTCTACGCCATCGTCAAAGGACAAAAAGTTACCATCAACGTGCCGATAACATTCAAGGGCGAGGCGCCCGCGGTGAAGGAGCTCGGCGCGAACCTCATCAAGGCCCTTCACGAGATTGAAGTCGAAGCGGACCCGATGAACCTCCCACGAGAGCTTATCGTCGATGTATCGGGCCTCTCGGCGCTCGACATGCGTATCGAAGCGAAAGACATCATGCTCCCTGACGGCGTGTTGCTCGTGACGAAACCGGACGAAGTCGTCGCCACCGTCATCGTAGCGGTTGAAGAGAAGGAGCTTGAACCGGCGCCCGATGTCGCTTCCATCGAGATATCAGAAGAGCGCGGCAAGAAGCCGGCCGAGGAAGGCGAAGCAGGGGCTCCTGCCGTTGAGCCCGCCGAAGGCAGGAAATAGCCGGAGTGTGCGGTCCCCGCTCGCGCGGGGAAACGAAAGCGCGTTGGTATACTAAGGGGCATGCTCCCGTTAGAGAACACCCTACCGAAGGTAGTGGCTCCAGCCGCCATGGGGCGGCTTTTCTCTAACGGGATGCGCCTCTTTTTTCTTATCTCGCTCGCGCTCATCATGCTCGTGGTTTCCTTTCCAGGCACCGCGCGGGCTGAATTCCTTACCGAAGAGGACCGAGCCCGCCTACAGACCCAACTCGACTCCATACAGGCGGAAATAGCGGAATGGCAGGCCGTCATCAACGACACGAGGGCGAAGAAGGCCACACTCCAAGGAGATGTGACCTCTCTCGACGCCCTCATCAAGAAGGCGACGGCGGAGATAAAATCCCGGAACATCAGCATCAAGAGCATCACCGATGAGATAGCGAGGAAAGCTGAAAATATAACCGCTTTAGAGGCCCAGCTCGAGCGCGGACAGAATTCGCTGGCGCGGATACTTCGCATCAAGAACCAAGCGGACGACCAAACCCTTCCTGAGCTCATCCTGTCCGCGCAGGATTTTGATTCCTTTTTCGGCGACCTGGATTCTTTGGCGGCAGTGCAACGCGACCTCACCAAGTTTTTCGACGAGGTCAGGACGCTCAAGGAACGAACGGAGGGCGAAAAGGCCGCTTTGACGGACAAGCAGAACAAGGAATTGGATGCGCGGTACCAGGTTGAACTCACGAAGAAGCAGATAGCGACGAACCAAGTGGAAAAGAGCAAGCTCTTGAAGATAACCGCAGACTCGGAAGCGGCCTATGAAAGTGTCCTCGCCGCTCGGCAGCGCCAAGCGGAGCAGATACGGAATGCTCTCTTTCCCTTGCGTGATGTCGAAGGTATCTCGTTCGGAGACGCCTTGAATTACGCGTCCGCAGCGGGCAAGTCGACCGGAGTTCGTGCGGCGCTCATCCTCGCCATTTTGTCGCAAGAGTCGGACCTGGGGAAGAATGTCGGGTCTTGTTATGTGACGAATATCACGACCGGAGACGGCATCGGCAAGAACTCAGGAAGCGCGTTTCAGAAAGTTATGAAGGCACCCCGCGACACCGTTCCTTTCAAGCGCGTCACCGACTCGTTAGGGAAGATATGGGGTGCGACACCGATTTCTTGTCCCCCCGGGGCGGTCTACACATCCTCCCGCGGTTTCGGCGGTGCCATGGGCCCCTCGCAGTTTATTCCATCGACCTGGGAGCTCTATGTGAACCGCCTCCGCACGGTGCTTGGTCTCGGCAGCGCGACGCCGAACCCGTGGGACGCGGGACACGCCATCATGGCCACGGCGCTCTATCTTCAAGACCTCGGTGCGGCGGGGAATTCTTATACAGCCGAGAGGAACGCCTCATGCAGATACTATTCAGGCCGTTCATGCGATACGAAAACGCCAACCAACTATAAGTACGGGGACAGCGTCATCGCGAAGACAGAGGGTTTCCAAACGAACATCGACTTCCTGAAGGGCATCTGAGCGGACTTGTCCTGTCACTAAGCAAGGCCTGCTCCCATTGCTCACTCGGCAAAGAGCATGGACGGACTTTGTTCTCGCTCCGCTCGGTAGTAGAACTTGGTGTCGCTCACCGCGCCACAGTGCAGGACAATACGTTCTGATTTCAGGTTTATTTAACCGACTTCATTCACTGGCGTGTTTTTCTACAAGATGCAACGCCACCGCTTATTCAAAAAGGAGGATCGTGTACTTTGCAGGTATCCGCGCAAAATGTCCAACAGTGCATATTGAGCGGTACGGGGATTCAGAGAGTATTTACTGCCACGAACGGCATCATAAACACCTCACAAGTTATCACCCCCTCTTTGGTTCAGACAACGCCGTACACCTTGTCATGTACCAGCCTTGCCGGCGATACGGTCTCAAAAAAAGTTGACTGCAAAATCGCACCAACATTTGAGGAGTTCTAAATCAACCGACAGGCGTGTGCCTGTGTGAGTGTCTGCGAGGAGTCTTTCAATTCGCTATGTATCGCTACTTTTTATAACTCACCATGGTGGATTATAATTAAATCCACTACAATGAGAATTGCTTCCGCAATTTTAAGTCATCGGGCATGTCTGCAGCATGAAAGTAGGTCACCCACTGCCGAACTCCGTAGTAGTCAATAATAAAATTAAGTTCTGACTCGCACGGAAGTGGGTATACATACAGTGACTTTTGGTATTCTTTAAAGCCGATCTCTTTAAGCTTGTGGCGCAAGGAGTCCCTGGCTCTTCTTTCTAAGGCCGGTATATCAAATGAAACCATGAACCACAGCTGATTCCACGATGTGGGGGTCGGCTTCTTGAGCGCAATGCTGTTTAGGTACGCGATTCGTTTTCCTTTTTCTGTGAGGGCTACTCTTTCCTGTCCGCGCTCACCTGAAAGTAGTATAAAACCTTTGCGATACAGACTCGCCAGCACTGCCGCGACTGCCTCGGGACTTTTTCTGCGACCAGGCATCCGACATGCAATCTCGGCCATTCCTGGCACTGTAAGTAAAATTACACCAGCGGCAGTCGCAAGAGTTGCCATGACAGCATGTGCGAGAGCATGTCGGGCGACGCGTGCCACTTTCCGCCCCTTTTGCTTTCTTGCAAGTATTCCTTTCCCTTTCATGTAAAATCATTATAACTCACCATGGTGGATTATAAAAAGAGAAGATGCGGACTGTATGTCTTTGGTAGAGGGGATTGCGGAGTGGAATTGCAGAGTAGGATTGCGGAGTGGCGTGTTTTTCTACAAGATGCAACGCCACGTTTTAGTGTGGGGCTTGCAAACCAATCTGAGTATGTTACAATACCTATATGACTGGACCCGAAGCAGAAAAAACAGGTGGCTGGAAAACTTACGACAAGTTTTAAGGGTTTTTATATCAACTGTTTATGGTTCCTGGCTCCAACTACGCTGACCAGAGGAAAGTACCCGATCCCGATAATTCAAAGTAGTTTCCTTGGGGCAGCAAAAGTCTCATTTTTTGTGGAAGACTAGGGCTTGTTTCCCTGCGCGTTATTTGGTATAGTCATGCGCACATGAAATCCGATATCCACCCGAAAAACTATCGCACCGTTGTCTTCCAGGATACTGGATCTGGCCTGCAGTTCCTCATCGGTTCGACCGTCGAGACCGATAAGACGACGAAGGTCGATGGGAAAGAGTACCCCCTGTATGCCATCGAAATTTCGTCGGCGTCGCACCCGTTCTACACCGGAAAATCTTCAACCATCGACCGCGCCGGCCGCGTCGACCGATTCAAGAAGAGGACCGCTGCCCGAAGCGCAAAAACGAAGCGTTAAGAAGGTTTCAGTTTTCCGCTTTCCGGTTTCAGCTTTATACTGAAGTTTGGAGTGTGACTACTGGAAGCTTTTTCACCTATGGACATCACTCAATTCCGTTCAAATCCGAAAACCGCCTATCTTGCCGCAGAACATGACCGGCTCTCGGCTGAACTCGTGCGTGTCGATGAACTCGCTGAAAGAGATCCGTCCATTCGAGAACTTGCACTCGAGGAGCGCGTGAGCCTCGTGAAGCAGCAGGAAGAACTCACGACGCAGATGGAGGCGATCCTTGCGCCTCACGCTGGAGCGGAAGGTGAAGCGGTCGCTGTCGTGATGGAATTTCGCGCCGGAGCCGGGGGCGACGAGGCGGCGCTTTTTGCAACCGATCTTGCACGCATGTACATGAGATATGCAGAAGGGAAGGGCTGGCAGGTGAAGGTTCTCACTGATGGTCTCGCGACCCTTGAGATAAAAGGGAGGGGCGCGTATGAGCGTTTGCGCTATGAAACCGGGGTTCACCGAGTTCAGCGTATTCCTATCACTGAAAAAACAGGACGCGTACACACTTCGACTGCCTCGGTCGCGATACTTCCGATTCGTGAGCATTCGACATTTGTGCTTGATCCCTCCGATCTCAAGATCGAATTCTCCCGCTCCGGAGGCGCGGGCGGACAGAATGTGAACAAGGTCGAAACGGCGGTCCGTCTCGTTCATATCCCGACCGGCATCGATGTCCGATGTCAGTCGGAACGATCCCAGAAAACGAACCGAGATAAAGCGATGGCTATCCTTAGCGCAAAGCTGGAGTCCTATGAGGAAGAGAAGGCGGCCAAAGAACACGCGGCCGTCCGCAAGAACCAGATCGGCACGGGGGATAGGTCCGAGAAGATACGGACTTATAACTTCACCCAAGATCGCGTGACCGACCACCGCATCAAGGAGTCATGGCACAACATCGAAGTCATCATGGAAGGAGGGCTTGATGCCATGCTCGATACCGTGAGCGAGCGAGCGAAAGAAGCAGAAGGTTCGTGACGCGGGGCTGATTTTCCGGCTCTACCGCTCAGCGTTTTTGCACTCTCCGCTGTCCCGTGGTAGGGTATCCAGCATGCCAGAGTCAAACAATACCGTCATAGATGCGCTCTTCAAGGTAGGCGCTCATTTCGGTTTCTCGCGCTCGCGTAGGCACGCGACGATGAAGGGTCTCATTTTCGGAGCAAAAGGAAAGACGGACATACTTGATCTTACGAAAACAGCTCCGCTCCTCGAGGACGCGCTCGCGTTCATGCGCGGGCTCGGAGCCACTGGGATGAAGGTTCTTTTTGTCGGCGGAAAGCTTGAGATGCAGGACCTGACCCGCACAGCCGCTGAGGCGGTAGGGATGCCGTATGTCGCTGGACGGTGGCTCGGGGGTACGATGACTAATTTCGTCGAAATAAAGAAGCGCATCAAGCGCATGATAGAACTCACCACCGATCGCGAAGCGGGCGTTCTTGCCAAGAAGTACACGAAGAAAGAGCGCCTTCTTATCGACCGCGAGATAACCCGGCTCGAAGGAAATTTCCTCGGCCTGGTGACACTTGAAAAGATTCCCGATGCTCTGGTCGTTGTCGATACCCGGAAGGAGGTCATCGCTGTCCGAGAAGCGAAAACACTCAGGGTTCCCGTCATCGGCATCATGAACTCGGACTGCGATTTTTCTCTTGTTTCACACCCTATCGTCGGGAACGACGCATCTCGCGAGAGCGTGAAGTTTTTCCTCGATCGCGTTGTCGATGCATACAAGGAAGGGACAAAAGGAAATGTATCTCGTCTTGTTCCGGTCCCCGAAGGGAAATTGCCGATGTCGAGTGAAGAGGGGCAGGCGATAGGCGTAGAGAAAGGGAACGCTTTAAAAGCGTAGTATTATCTCTCTCATGGTAGCTATCACTTCCGAACCCCGGTAGTAGATGCTCTGCATCACTACGGCGGGGTAGGCACGTGTAAAAGACTTCAAAAATATGGAAATCACGACTGACATGGTAAAGGGATTGCGTGAGCAGACGGGCATTTCCGTCATGCAGTGCAAAGCCGCACTCGTCGAAGCCGAGGGCGACACGAAGAAGGCGCTTCTCATCCTCTCGAAGAAAAGCGGCTCCATCGCAGAGAAGAAAGGCGACCGGACTCTGGCCGCAGGTGTGGTTTCGGCCTACATCCATGCGAACAGGGAGATAGGCTCGATGGTGGTTCTTAAATCAGAAACCGATTTCGTTGCGAAGAATGCAGAGTTCATCGCGCTTGGTAAAGAGCTTGCGCTCCAGATTGCCGCATCGAACCCCGAATATGTGAAGCGCGAGGATGTCCCTGCGGAGAAACTACAGGAAATTCAGGCGATGTTCGCAAAGGAGGTCGAAGGAAAGCCCGCGAATCTCAAAGAAACGATCCTCGGAGGGAAGGTTGATGCGTACCTGAAGAACATCGTTCTCATGGAGCAGTCTTATATTAAAGATCCTGAAAAGACCGTCAAAGACCTTATCGCGACCGCGACCCAGAAGTTCGGGGAGCGCATCGAGATCGAGCGGTTTTCCCGGTTCTCGACGCGCTAGCCATTGGCATATGTGGGCACCCGTGCTTTTTTTCTCCTCGCTCGTACTTTTTACTGCGTTTGCGGCTCTCAAGGTATGGGAAGAACGGAAGGGTGCTCGTATCCTCGAGCCGATGCGCGCATCCCTTGACGCCCAGCTTCCCCGCATATACCAGGCCGCCGTCATGGGCAGTTTGCCCACCTCATGGAGGCATGCCGTTGCCGTTTTCGCTCATGACGCGACGCACCGCGCGGTTGTTTTCCTCGTCGAAGTATTGCGCGCTGTTGAGCGCCCGCTCACCCGCATCTCGTTTCGCATGCGCATCCAGAAGCCGTCCGCAAACGGCAAGGGGATATCGCCATTCTTGAAGAGCATTATGCCGGAAAAGAAAGAGGCACCCAGCGATGGAACAACGCCCGAAGGGAAGGTATAGTTCTTCTGTCGCCGCCTTAGCTCAGTTGGATGAAACACAAACCGCTTTGTGTTTCATCCGGTTCCGCTCTAAGCGGGATTGGCCGATGCCTTGCGCGGGGCCAAGCCAAAGGTGGGACGAGCAACGATTTTGTCTCGCGAGAGCCGGAGTAGCTCAGTTGGTAGAGCAACTCACTTGTAATGAGTAGGTCGTCGGTTCGATTCCGACCTCCGGCTCTCGCGAGAGAAAAACCTCTCCCTTATTTTGTTAGGTCCCGCGTTGAGCCAATCTGAAGGCGCATTTACTTTTCATAAAAATCGTGGATAATAGGCTTAACATCAACGAAAAGAAATAATTGTTTGGATTGGACATTTCTCTCGCCTACAATCGAGGATGGTTTTGTGTCTGCAGTGTTTGTCGGTGTCCGCATACTGTCAAATCCGAGTACGGGAAGTGCCAATCGTGTCAGAACGGGAATCATCGAGGGGAACACCGATCATAACTCTCTATTCCTGCTATAGCGCGCTATAATCGGCGCATGGTTCCTGATTTCAATCTTCAAAACGGCAAGAAGCTCCGCTACGGCGAGAACCCCCACCAGGAGGGTTGGTTCTACGAAACCGATGACGCGAAGGATGATTCTCTCGCTATCTCGAAATTCGAATTCCTCCAAGGCAAGGAGCTTTCCTATAACAACTACCTCGACATGGACGGGGCCATTTTCGCACTTACACATCTCGGTGGTGACCTGCCCCGCCTGCGCGGCCTGCCCGCGCAGGCTGCGCAGGCGGTGTGCGTTATCGTGAAGCATACGAATCCTTGCGGCGCGGCACGGCGCAAAACGGCGGCGGAAGCATACCAAGCGGCGTGGTATGAAGGGGACCCCCTAGCGGCGTTCGGAGGCGTCATGGGCATTACTCGCGAAGTGGACGGAGCGCTCGCTGAAAAAATGACAGGGAACTTCTTCGAGATACTTCTTGCACCCGCGGTAACCTCCGAGGCGAAAGCCATCTTCGCGAAAAAACCGAATCTTCGGGTCATGGTGAATCCATCGCTCTCAAATCCGAAACCCTGGGCCGGATTCATGGCGCACCGTGTGCGCGGAGGAATACTCGTCCAGGATGCAGACTCGAAACCGTTAGCCAAAGAAGCGCTGAAGACGGTCACCAAGCGCGCTCCGACCGATGCCGAGCTCGTGGACCTTCTTTTTGCATGGGCGGTATGCCGCTCGACGAAATCAAACACTGTGGTCGCGGCGAAGGGTGAAACCCTAATTGCGTCCGGAGCTGGCCAGCAGGATAGGAAACGATGCGGAGAGCTATGTGTATCGAAAGGAGGAGAGCGCCTGAAAGGCGCGGTCGCAGCCTCAGATGGTTTTTTTCCGTTTAAGGACAGCCTTCAGGTGCTTGCGAACGCTGGCGTTACTGCCGTCATTCAGCCGGGCGGTTCCATCAGAGATGCTGAAGTCATAGCCGCCGCAGACGAAGCTGGGATAGCAATGATTATGACCGGAACCCGCGCATTCCGGCACTAGCGTTCCGCTCCGCTTGGGGTCGATGTTGAGAGTTTCTCCAAGGGAAGGGATTTTTCTATCGAGTCAAGATTATCCAAGCCGTAGAAGGGCTCTTCGTCGATGACCAAAACGGGAAGCTCCGCCTTGATTTTCATGATAGCGATGAGGGTCTTCAAGGCACCGAGGTCGAGGTGATAGTCGAACGAATACACGCGGAGTCCGGCGTATTTTTCACGGAGGTAGGTGAGTATATTTCCTACCGCATCACAGCGAGAACAATCGCCGGCATTCGAATAGAAGTAGAGGATGAAGACCGGCTTCAGTCCGCACTTTTTTGTTACCTCCTTCATGAGGAGATAATCTTTTATCGCGAGGAGAGAATATTGCCGCTTCAAGGATACGACCTCCTTGTTTGATACCCCCAATGTCTCTTCGGCGTATGCGAGCTTCTCCGCGAGAGGGTTCAGCTCGCTCGAGAGGACCGAGTTTTCAGCGATTTCGCTGCAGGCGAGCTGGCCCATGAGATCGAATTGGGTCTCGAGAGACAAGATATCTATCGCGATGCGCTCTTCAATGTCCTGTATCTCGCTCAGACGCAGATTGTTGATAGTATCCGCAGTCCAAAAACCGGCTGCGAATATTCCTCCCGTGATGAGAAGAGCGAGAAGTGCGTTTCGAAGGGTCGGATGCATGGTTTATCGCCAACTCCTCCGTATACCGAGTGCGGTATCAAGGACGGCTTGTATGAGCCACAAAGGAGCGATGAGGCCGTAACAGAGCGTATACCAGAGGACACCGATGCCGAGATTAGGCTTGGTTCGGGAAATCCTTGCACCGAGGTAGACCGTTGCCACCATGAGGAAGAATAATATGAGACCGATAACGACGAGCGCTGATGCTGGGGCGAAGAAAAGGTCGATATCGCGCGACGTCAGCGTGTAGGCGATGGGAACCCCTGCCGCGCGCACAATGAAGTCCCCGAGCGTTTTCAGAGCGTTCAAGAGTACAATGCCAAACGCGACGATGCCGAACGCAATCATGAGTGCACTCAAAGGGAGCACCATAAGGCCCAAGACGCCGTGCGCAGGGTTTACAAAGAGATCGCGGTAGTCGAAACCGTTCCGTATGAAGCCTGTGGTCCAGCGGGCGCGCTGTTTTACGAGGCCTCGGATAGTTTTCGGAGCTGTGGTGTACACTCTCGCCCGCGGAGCGTTCTCAAGCCTCCAGCCCCTCCTTTGCATCCGAAGCGCTATTTCCATGTCTTCGGTGTCGTGTGCGGGCTTGAAACCGCCGATGTCCTTGAACATGCTTTTTCGATAGATGGTGAAGGGACCGGGCGCCACATAGAGCCCGTTCAGGGTCGCCAGGATATGGCGGAACACGATGCCCATCAGATATTCCGCTTGCTGCATGCGCTCAAGCCACGACTTCGGCGAGTGGACGGAGAGCGATGCCGTCACAGCCCCCACTTTCACATCGTCGAAGTGGGCCACGATTTCTTTAAGCGCATCCGGCGGAGTGAACGAATCTGCGTCAAGGCATCCTATGAGTTCCGTCGTCGCGTGTTCTATGCCGAGATTCAAGGCCGTATGCTTGCCGCCGTTTTCCTTCCGGACCACGGAGACCTGGCGGTTCCTCGCGTACTCTTCGAGTGCAACGACGCTCCCATCAGTCGAGCCGTCATCGACGACGATGATGGAGAGAAGGCGTTTCGGGTAGTCGAGTTTAAGAAGCGACCGTACTGAACCCGCTATGGTTTCTTTTTCGTTGTAGCAGGGGACGACAATGGATACCGTCGGCAATCTTTTTTGCGACGGAACGATGTTTCGTCGCGCTTGTGCGCTCCGGTCGAAGAATGTCAGGAGCACGAACACCTCGAAAAAGAGGGTGAGGAAGATGAAAGAGTATATGAGAGTCTCGGATATCGGCTCCATGGGTTCTCGCGAGTGTACCCCGTTCGCACAAAATCGCATAGTGCTGATGCTCCCGTAGCCTGCAGATAAAATTAGCACGCATTCACCAACAGATTATATTTCGCGTTCCTTGGCACGCCGGAGCAATGTGATTTTGTGCGACGGGGTGTAGCAGAGAAATATCGTTATTTAAAGCTCTCCTTCGTGGTATTATCCTCGGATGCAACCCCGTTAGAAGTTCTACTTGGATATCCTATGTTATCTACCGGTTTTCAAGCTTGTCTCTAAAAACAGTATATGAAGAATGTTTCTGGTAATACTTCTAACGGGGTGCGAGCAGGGCGATTCCACCCGCATACTGTGGCACTGCGCGAAATCGCGGGAATCTTCGGGCGCATGGGCTTCGAGATAGCCGGCGGGCCGGAACTTGAAGACGAGTTCTACAACTTCACCGCTTTGAATGTCCCCCCAGACCATCCTGCGCGTGATATGCAGGACACTTTTTGGATACAGGGCATGCCGGGGAAAGTCCTTCGCACGCATACGACCTCGGTTACGCTCCACTCGCTTGAGCGGATGGCGAAAGAGGGCATCCCATCGATGCGTGCTCTGAATCCGGGCAAGGTATTCCGGAACGAGGCGACCGACATGACGCACGAGGCGCAGTTCTATCAGATAGACGGATTCGCAGCGGGCCCTCCGGGCACGGTGACTCTGGCGCATCTCAAAGGAACCTTCGACCGCTTCTACCGCGAATACCTCGGTCCCGCAGCCAAGGTCCGTTTCCGCCCGAGCTTTTTTCCGTTCACCGAGCCGTCGGTCGAGATAGATGTATGGTTTGAACCGGCGGGGAAGGAGGGCAGGTGGCTTGAGATGAGCGGAGCGGGCATGCTCCATCCACGAGTATTTGAGAATGCTGGCCTTGACCCGAAGAAGGTGCAGGGTTTTGCGTTCGGCGGAGGGTTGGAGCGCCTCATGATGATTAAATACGCCATCCCCGATGTGCGGCTCTTCCATTCGGGAGACCTCCGCTTCAATTACGGTTTTGAACAACTGGCATGATATATCATACCGCTTCGTTCTCATGAAAATATCACGTCAGTGGCTTCAGAGATATTTTGAAAAACCACTTCCGGGTGTGGCGGCGCTTTCTGATGCCTCGACCTTCCATGCGTTTGAAGTCGAAAGCACTGATGGGGAACTTCTCGATCTCAAGGTCCTTCCCGACAGGGCTGGCTACGCGTTGTCCCACCGCGGGGTAGCGAAAGAGTTTTCGGCGATACTCAGCATTCCCCTGAAAAGAGACCCGCTTCGTGAATCGGTTGCACCGTGGCCAGCGACCGATAGACTTGCCATAAAGACGGACAGCGGATATGTCCTTCGCCACACCGGCGCCCTGGTCACGGGAGTCAAAGTCGGACCTTCTCCCGCGTGGCTCCGTGAACTCCTTGAATCGGTTGGCCAGCGGTCTATCAACAACATCGTTGACGCGACAAACTTTGTCATGCTCGACATCGGCCAGCCGATGCATGCGTTCGATTCTGGAAAAATCGCATGGAGCGAGGGCATCCTGAAGATAGATATCCGGAAAGCGAAAAATGGTGAAACGATAACCGTCCTTTCGGGTGAAAAATACACGCTCTCAGATTCGATGTATGTCATCGCTGATGGCACTTCCGGGGAGCTTTTGGACATCGCAGGACTCAAGGGTGGCCTCGCGTCTGGCATTACCGAAGAGACGACAGATCTTTTCATATCGTGCGGGAATTACGACGGGACCCTCATCCGCAAAATGTCGCAGGCGCTTAAGCTTTCGACTGACGCTTCACAGCGCTACCAGAACCGCCCATCGCCCGAGCTGACCGCGTACGGCATGCGAGAAATCCTCGCGCTTCTCAAAGAGGTCGCGGGTGGGGAGGTCGCGGGGGTCGTCGATATCTACAACACAAAACGCCCCATGAAGAGTGTGTCCGTGACCGCACAGAAAATCTCGGAAGTGCTCGGGAGCGATTATTCCGACAATGATATTGTTGGCGCGCTGAAGCGGCTCGATCTTTCGTTCGAGAAGAAGGGGGGCGAGTTCGTCGTCACGCCTCCGTTCGAACGGAGTGATATCACAATTCCCGAAGATCTTGTTGAAGAGGTCGGACGCATCATCGGGTATGACCGCGTAAAGCCGGCCGAGCTTCCCGTCCTCTCAGCAGTGCCGTTCACCCGTCACCGCGCTCTCATAGAAGCGGTGCGCGAGCTGATGGTCGCCGAAGGGTATAACGAAGTGTCTACCTACTCGATGGTTGAAAATGGGGATGTCGAACTCACTTCGCCCTTGGCAGATGATAAGAAATATCTACGCACCGGGCTCACTCTTGGGCACGAAAAGGCGATAGCCCTGAACAGCACAAACCTTCCTCTTTTCGATGTACCAGACCTCCGCATGTTCGAGGTGGGGCATGTATGGCCGCAAGGGAAGGAAAAATTTGTTCTTGGCGTTACCTATTGGGTTTCCGGGAAAGGAGCTGAGGAGAAGATATCAGCTGAACTGAAGCGCATGCGGGAAAAACTTGAAGCGGTCGTTGGGAAGAAAGTAGGGGCACTTGAGTCCCCGAACACCATTCAGTTCGACATGCATGACCTGACGGATACCAATGCCACGCCTGCGTTCACACAGACGCAAGAGAAGCTGAGCTCTTTCCGTCCGTTTTCTGTCTTTCCATTCGTCCTTCGCGATATCGCGGTGTGGACGCCGGACGGTACGGCGGCCGACCGCGTTCGCGATGTCATCCGCTCGAATGCAGGAGAGCTTCTTCACCGATGCGATATGTTCGACACATTCTCAAAAGATGGAAAAATCTCATATGCGTTCCGACTCGTCTTCCAGTCGATGGAGCGGACGCTTTCGGACGACGAGGTGAACGTCCACATGAAAACCGTGACGGACGCCTTGAACGAGAAAGAAGGATGGAAGGTGAGGTAACGATGAAGGAAAAGAAAATCGCCATCCTCGGGATTACCGGCTCGGGAAAGAGCACTTTCTCTCGGAAGCTTGCACAGAAGGCCCGGCTTCCGCTTTTTCACATGGACGCGCTTTTTTGGAAGAGCGGTTGGACCGAAACGCCTGAAGTCGAATACACCGAAGGCCAGTCGAGCATACTTCTGAACCATGATTCATGGATTATTGATGGCTGGGTCAATGAAGGTCTTGCGGAGCGGCTACGACAAGCCGACCTCATCCTGTATCTCGATTATCCGGGGTGGCTCTGCGCATGGCGCTATATCATGCGATGGCTTCGACACAGAAAGGTCGCTCGGCCTGAATTGCCGCCGGACTGCTTCGACACCTTCAAGCTCCACCGCTTTTTCATCATCCTCTCTCGGGGCGAGAGACCCGAGATAGAAGATGCCCTACGACATATAAAAAACCGTTCACGCGTCGTTCGTTTTACCACCCCCAGCGCGGCGAGAGACTACCTGCGCGGTTTCTGATTCTTCCTACGGATCCCTCTGGTCGAACGATTTGACGAAAAAGACCACCCGGTTGCTATTCGTGGGTACGGTCGCACATTCGGCCTGCTGGCCTCAGTACTTCCTCGCTCTCGCTCGGTCGCACATATCCCGTCCACGAGGTTTTGGAAGCGGCTCGTCGAAAGGGTCTGCGAGAGCTTCGCTTCGACATCGGTCATATCTGAATACAGTATATTAGGTGAGGGCTTCCGTGCCCTATACTGATTCCGTGGCATCAACCTACTCGTTTTCCGCGAAGCTCTGGCGCTATCCAAGCGTCGTGGCCTGGTATTTTATCTCGGTACCCAAAGTTGAATCGGCCCGCATCAAGAAAAACATCAGGGTGAAGCGGGGGTGGGGTTCGGTCAGAGTCAGAACATTTATCGGAAAGTCGATATGGCAGACATCAGTATTTCCGGATTCAAAAAGCGGTATGTACCTCTTGCCCGTCAAATCATCTGTCCGGCGTGCCGAGGGCATCGATGAAGGGGAGCGGGTGCGCGTCGTGCTTGTAACACTATGAACCCCGTTAGAGGTTTCATCTGTATACGCCGTGTGATCTGCCGATTATCAAGCAGGTCATTGCAATTCGTAGTATGAAAGATATTCCGGGCAAGACCTCTGATGGGGTGAACATACTCATCATCGGTTCAGGAGGGCGGGAACACGCTTTGGCGTGGAAGATGCGGCAATCGCCGAGGTGCGAAAAGCTGTACATCGCTCCGGGGAATGCCGGCACCGCAGGGCTCTGCGAGAACATCACGCTCAACATCAAGGATAACCAGGCGGTCGTCGATTTTTCGAAAGCGAACGATATTGGGCTCGTCGTCGTGGCGCCGGACGATTACCTCGCGCAGGGGATGGTAGATGCGCTCACTGCGGCCAGCATCCCCGCGTTTGGCCCAACAAAAGCTGCGGCAGAACTCGAGTGGTCGAAAGCGTTCGCGAAGGCATTCATGAAGCGCTACGAGATTCCGACCGCATATTCAAAAACATTCTCGGGCCTAGACTCGGCGCTCGCTTACGCGAAAGCGCAACCGCTTCCTGTGGTCATCAAGGCGGATGGGCTTGCTCTCGGGAAAGGCGTCGTCATCGCGGAGTCTTACGATGAAGTCGAAAAAACCCTTACGGAGTTCATGAAAGAAGGGAAGTTTGGCAAGTCCGGGAAGACCGTCGTCATCGAGGAATTCTTGAAGGGAACCGAAGTTTCCATACACGCGTTTTGCGACGGGAAAACCGCAAAACTTTTTCCTGTGTCCCGTGACCACAAGCGGGTGGGGGATGGGGATACGGGCCCCAACACCGGCGGTATGGGAACCATCGCGCCGATTCACATTTCCGATGAACTCCTTGATCAGGTCCTACAGCTAACTGTAGTACCGGTGATGCAGGGAATGATAGAGCAGGAGACGCCGTTCTCGGGGATTTTATTTCCAGGGCTCATGGTGAGCAAAGGAGGGGTGAAAGTGCTCGAATATAATGCACGCTTTGGCGATCCGGAAACCGAATCCTACATGCGCATCCTCGAGACCGACCTTGTCGATGTCATGCTCGCATGCGTTGAAGGAAGATTGGCCGAGCAAGAAATCGTTTGGTCGGAAGAGCATGTGGTAACCGTGATGCTTGCGTCGGAAGGGTATCCAGGGGAGTACAAAAAAGGATTTCCGATATTGGGAATTGATGAAGCCGAAAAAGATGCATCTGTCGTCGTGTTCCACGCAGGCACCGCAGTGAAGGACGGAAAAGTAGTTACCGCGGGCGGGCGCGTTCTCGGGGTTTCAGCAATTGGTTCTTCTCCAGACGAGGCGAAACGCCACGCCTATGAGGCCGTGAGAAAGATACAATTCGATGGTGTTCAATACCGCACCGATATAGGGGCTTTTTGGGAGATTTAGGGCTTTAATAGGCCACAAAAACAGGGGAAATCGTCTTTTTGGTGTGCTACAATATGAGTAGCCACACGGCGCTTTTCTTTATGCCAAAACCCTCAAAAAAGCTCTCAAAAGCGAGCAGTACCAGCAAAGTCGGAAGCTACAGCGCCGAATCCATAATCGTTCTTGAAGGGCTCGAGCCGGTCAGGAAGCGTCCGGGCATGTACATCGGGACGACTGGTCTCGATGGTCTTCACCACCTTATCTGGGAAGTTTTCGATAACTCACGCGATGAGGCGATGGGAGGGTTCGCGAACGACATCGAGGTCACCCTTCTTCCAAATAATCGGATAAGGGTCGCCGACAACGGTCGCGGCGTCCCGGTCGACATCCATAAGAAGACGAAAGTCTCAGCCTTGGAGACGGTAATGACCACGCTCCATGCCGGAGCCAAGTTCGGCGGCGATGCCTCGGGATACAAGGTGTCCGGAGGCCTCCACGGCGTCGGCGTTTCGGTCGTCAACGCGCTCTCGGTCTACATGAAAGCGGAAGTTCACCGCGACGGCGGATATCATATGCAGGAGTACGAGCGTGGAAAACCGAAAGGGAAGGTGAAGAAAGTTGCCTCATCCGACTGGCACGGGACCATCATCACCTTCGAAGCGGATCCGCAGATATTTCCCGAGATTACATACGAGTGGAAGCGCATCGGTGAGCATCTGCGCCAACAGGCGTACCTCGTGAAGGCGGTCCGGATATCGATTATCGATGCGCGCGAGTATCCGGGGAAAATTGACCTTGCTGATGTCCGCTATCTCCGGGACCTTGGACTCCTCGTCCCGTCGATGGCGTATTACTTTGAAGGAGGATTGAAGTCTCTTGTTACATTCAACAACCGTTTTCAGAAACCCGTCCACGATTCCGTTTTTTATGTCGAGAAAGAAGTCGACAAAGTATATGTTGAGGTCGCTCTGCAATACACGGACGACATCTCGGCACGCATAACCGCTTTCGCGAACAATACCTACAACGCCGAGGGCGGGACGCACATAACCGGCTTCAAGACCGCACTCACCCGCACGCTCAATAATTATCTGAAGAAGAATTCGAACGCGAAAGAAGAAGATTCATTCACGGGCGATGATGTCCTTGAAGGTCTCACGGCGATCATTTCGGTAAAGCTTCAGGAGATACAGTTCGAAGGGCAAACCAAAGCAAAACTTGGTTCTGTCGAAGCACAAGGCGCGGTCAATACCGTTTTTTCTGAAGCATTTTCTGATTTTCTCGAAACCCACCCGAACGAAGCGCGCTCCATCATCGGCAAGGTGACCTTGGCGATGAAGGCTCGAAAAGCCGCCAAAGCCGCCAAAGATTCGGTCCTCCGCAAAGGCGCTTTGGACGGCCTCGCGCTCCCGGGCAAGCTCGCCGACTGTCAGTCGAAAGATGCTTCCGAATCGGAGATATTCATCGTTGAGGGCGATTCGGCAGGCGGTTCGTCGAAGCAGGGACGCGATCGACGGATCCAGGCGATTCTGCCCTTACGAGGAAAAATTCTCAATGTCGAGCGGGCGCGTCTTGATAAGATGCTTGAATCCACAGAAATAAAAGCACTCATCATCGCCATGGGGACCGCGATAGGTGATCTCTTCGACATCTCTAAGTTGCGGTATCACAAAATCATCATCGCGACCGATGCTGATGTCGACGGTGCGCACATCAGGACGCTTCTCCTCACCCTTTTCTATCGCTACTTCCGCCCCATCATCGATGGTGGCTTCCTTTACATAGCTCAACCGCCGCTCTATAAGATAAAGAAAGGGAAGGAAGTCTCATATGCATATTCTGATGCCGAGAAGATGAAGATAGTCGGCAAAGATGCTGAAATAGGTGAGCCTGAAGAAGAAGCAGAAGGGAAAGAGGGTGAAGTAGCTGAAAACCAGAAGTCAAAATCTGGCACAACGAAGGTTTCGATACAGCGCTATAAGGGTTTGGGCGAGATGAATCCGGAAGAGCTATGGGAGACGACCATGGACCCAGACCGGCGCGTCTTGAAGCAGGTTAGGGTCCACGATGCACAGGATGCGGATCGTGTCTTCGACATCCTCATGGGCACTGATGTTCCGGCAAGGAAGTCTTTTATCCAATCGAACGCCAAGACCGCGAATCTCGACATCTAGCTAGCGTTTAGGTTGCGGAGCTCGTGGACCTGTGTTTCTGTTTTCTAGTCTAAACCCCGCCCTTCATAGGGCGGGGTTTCTTGCTTGGAGTTCCTTTGAATCCCTTCAGGGGATTCTCGGAACAGGTCGCACCCGTCGGTTTTCTTATTAGTTCGAAACGATTATGTCGTAGTGCAGGATGTTGTTGTTCTTGTGCGGTTCGTTCACGCGGCTCGATGGATCGACATTAATCACGAAGGTCCCTTTTCCGGACTGGTCGAAGGTGTCGAAACCGAGCGTAAACTCGATGCGGTCGCCGGGGCTGAGTTCCTGCTGCATAGGCGAGGTGAAGAAGTACGAGGGGAAAGTCGGAAGGACTGCCGTGAAATCAAACTGCGGCGAGCGCTTGGTGCCGAGGTTCTCGACTGCGAACCTGACCGCAATACGGGCGCCCGGAGGATTCCGCATAGGGCTCGATGAGGCGGTGAAGATGCCGGTCGTCTTATCGACGACGCCGAGTTCAAGGATGCGGGCGGTGAGGTCCGTATATCCGTTCGGGTTCGACGCGATGACGACCGCAATATTCGAGTTAGAGACGGGGAAGGTGGCCGATGTCTCGGGGCCCTTGGTCGGCGTCGCCGGCTTCGGTGCGGGAGTCGTCGGCTCGGCCGGAACATTTGCTGTTCCCGTTACCGTAGGACTTCCCGTAACGCCTCCGTTGACGACGGTGAGGGTCGTCGAACCGGTGACCGTGGCTTTGCTAGCGCCATTCGGAATGAAGTCGACATAGAGCTTTACATCGATGTAGCGGTTTTCGTTCGAAACCGGAGTCAAGGTTATCGAGTTGCCGCTGTTCAAGAAATTGAACGGAACATTGCAATAAATCATCGTCTCAGTGCCCGACGCGGCAGGGGACTCGAGGTAGGCACCATCCGCGCAATCATAACGGAAGGTGTATGAACCCTCGGTCGATTTCTTTGTATGTTCCCACGAGAGTGTGAATGTCTCATTCGACGACACCGTCAACGACGGCGCGGAAAGAATGAGCTCTTCGCTGGACGGGACGAAGATAGAGGTAATGGAGACGGCGGCCGCCGCAAGAGACGAAAACGCGTTTGGAACGGCGCTCGCAATCTTGACACTGCCAATCATGCCGATGACGGCGATGGCGAGGAAGGCGACGATAGCGACGACGCGGATGCCGGTACCCATAAGCCCCTCGCGAGAATGTTTGTTTTCCATTCGGTCATGTATAGCATACATAATTCTTATTGTCAAGTACTTCATCTCCGGGCATTTTCTCCGCTGTCTTTATCAGCTCGGTCGAGTACCTTGACAATAGCGTACCTCTAATGTAGGATATTTGTAGAAACTGAATGCAAAAACTGCTACCAGTTTTGCGAAGGGTTTCAGTTTTTTATTATTGTATACATGAACAGCGATAACAATCATTCGAAGCGCGGAGCCGCGAAGCGGCCGTGGGAGTTCCTCACGGTCTTTCTTTTCGTATTTTTTATAATCTCGGTTTTCTTGTACGCCATAGACTTCGTTCCCGAAGCACCATCCGGCGATTCGTCTCCTTTCGTCGCGGAAAAGATTGTTGCGCCTGCGGAGATAGAACCGCAGTATGCGGTAGAAGAGCCCCTTAAGGTCGTTATCAATTCCATCGGGGTCGATACGCTGATAAAAAATCCGGAGAGCACCGCTTTCGCGGTCCTGGATCAGGAGCTTCTTAAAGGAGCTGTTCGTTATCCCGCGTCCGCGATGCTCGGCGAACCGGGGACCGTCTTTCTCTTCGGGCATCAGAGCTATCTCCCCGTTGTCCGCAACAAGGCGTTCAAGGCATTCAATGATATTCAGAAGCTCAAGGAAGGAGACACCATTTCCGTTTCCTCGAAGTCGGCAGAGTATGTGTACCGCGTCACCAAGGTCACTCTTACGACCGCCGACAAGGGTGTCATTCCGCTCGCGCGGGAAGGGAGCCGGCTCATCCTCTCGACCTGCAACTCAATAAGTTCTGACCGTGAAGAGCGTTATGTCGTCGAGGCCGAAATGGTGTCGAGGCACCCACTTGACAGTTAGAGAAAATACAATATAATGCCGAAATCTATGAATAAAAAAATAAACACGCTCGCCGTTCTCGGCATTTTTGTTATCGGAGCGTGGTTTTCAATCGACTTCGGCCAGGCGCTCGTCGCCCAGGATTCGCTCGTCGCCCACGCCGAGCGTATATGCCTCGTGGCTCAGTGCGGCACCGATGGTGGCCAGCTTTGGCAGCGCGTCGACGGTTCGCAGAGCGGTGAATGCCGCGGTTTCAATTACGCTCCGGTCATGGACCCGGCGGATGCTGAATTCCGTTCTACCGATATTGGTGGCTTCGATGTCATCGACAACTGCTTTCTCGCGGGACCGAGCTACTACACGTCGACCTATCCCACGACGCCGCCTGCGAGCGGTCTAACCTGCACGCTTTCCGCGACCCCTGCATCGGTGATTTCGGGCAACTCGTCCTTGCTCAAATGGACTTCGGCCGGCGCGGTGACCTGCACGGGCCTCAATTTTTCGACCAGTGGCGCGACTTCGAACGCCTCGGGCGTTTCGACGGGACCGCTCACGAACACTACGACCTACAGCATGAATTGCTCGACTGCAGCGCCGGTGCAGACCTGGCAGGTCCAGGAAGAGGACTACACCGACTATTGGTGTGAGGCGAGCGGCATCAACGATCCAAACCGAAACGGGCTTAACAGGGCATATGCGCATGTACCGAACTGCTCTTCGGCGAGTCCGGAAGGAACAGCATGCGGAAGCGCTTCGGGAATTTGCAAGGTGAATACCGGTCAGTGCGTCATCCACACAACCATCTACCAATGCGGCGGCTCCTCGGAGGGTTCTTCCTCACTCCCTACCGTGCGGACCACGCAGTGTTCGACCACGGTCACGGTGAACACGCCTCCTCCTCCTCCTCCTCCTCAGCCGAATCGTCCGCTCTGCGAACTTGACCTCACGAAAGGCGCCATCGATTGGTCCACGACCGGCGCGAATAATGTTCAAATCGTTCCGCTGACGAACTCGCCACAAGTCCCTGGTGCGACGGGTGGCAGTGGTTCAGGACAGAGCTTTACACACAGCGAAGCAGATGCGTACAACAGTGTCGCGGTTCAACAGGATGTACAGCTTTACGGCATCTCGGCAGGAGCCCTCTCCGCAAGTGGCTTTGCGAGCGACCAAGTCACCATGAATCGCGTGTGCACACTGCTCCACGGCACAGGCTCCACGGCGTCAGCTATTGGTGCGCGCAGCTACAACAGTCCTGGAAACAACACAATCGTTAAATATAGTGGTTCTCTGTGGTCGCACATTGGGGCAAGGTCATACAACAGTCACCTCAGCTCGTCATTCAAATGTTCTGGCTCAACGACTCCCACAACGTGGCCCCTTTCAGGGTTGCACAACTTCGTGCCGCCGCTTCCGGTCGGCACACACACCTATCAATTGACGGCGACTGGCCCGGGTGGTTCGACACAGTGCACGAAGACCATCACGGTCGCTCTGCCTCCTCCTCCTCAGCCGAATCGTCCGCTCTGCGAACTTGACCTCACGAAAGGCGCCATCGATTGGTCCACGACCGGCGCGAATAATGTTCAAATCGTTCCGCTGACGAACTCGCCACAAGTCCCTGGTGCGACGGGTGGCAGTGGTTCAGGACAGAGCTTTACACACAGCGAAGCAGATGCGTACAACAGTGTCGCGGTTCAACAGGATGTACAGCTTTACGGCATCTCGGCAGGAGCCCTCTCCGCAAGTGGCTTTGCGAGCGACCAAGTCACCATGAATCGCGTGTGCACACTGCTCCACGGCACAGGCTCCACGGCGTCAGCTATTGGTGCGCGCAGCTACAACAGTCCTGGAAACAACACAATCGTTAAATATAGCGGTTCTCTGTGGTCGCGCATTGGGGCAAGGTCATACAACAGCCACCTCAGTGGATCATTCAAATGTTCGGGTTCAACGACTCCCACAACGTGGCCGCTTTCAGGATCATTTAACTTTGTACCACCTCTTAGTGTGGGTACGCACACGTACCAATTAACTGCGACTGCTCCAGGAGGCGCCCAGGTGCAGTGCACCAAGACTGTTGTCGTTCCTCCACTTCCTCCTCCGCACATCGGCTGCAAGCTCGAGATAACGAAATCAGTCGATAACGGCGAAGCAAGCCCCGGCGACATTATCGAATACACCATCAATTTCAAAAACGTCGGCAATGCCGACTGTACCGGTGGCGGCGTCAAGGTCATCGATGTCGTTGACCAAGGCCTCACTTTCATCGATGAAGAACACTCGTCGAATGTGGACGGGGGGTACGATTCAGATCCGGTTTATAAATCGTCCGACCGCACTCTCCGCTGGAACGCGTACGTGCTCATTCCTGGCGAGGCTGGCTGGGTGAGGTGGGACGCGAAAGCGAATACGCCGAGCGCGTGCTCCGTAATCATTCCGAACGTCGCGAAGATCACCTCGTATGAGTACAACCACTTCCAAACATGGGTCACGTCGAACAGGGTCGACGTCGAGGTAGAGAAAGATTGTCCTCATACGACGGATGTCTGCCCCAACATCAACGGCGTTCAGACCAGCGTTCCGGCAGGCAAGCAACTCGTGAACGGCCAGTGTGTCGATATTCCGCTAGCACCGGTCTGCACGCTGACCATCTCCGCGTCGTCGATAAACACGGGCGGCCACGTCAAGATTTCCTGGACTTCGACGAACGCGACCGCGGGCTCGATAAACCACAACGTCGGGAACGTGAATCCGGTTTCGTCCGGCACCTCGATTGACATCTTCCCCCCTGACGACACCACCTACACAGGCACGTTCACAGGGCCGAACGGTGCTACTACCTGCACCGTCTTCGTGGATGTAAGGACCGGCGGCGGCGGATGCGTCGCGGGAACCTGCCCAGGCGGCTTGAATCAGCCGACGGTCACGCTTGCGTCTCTCCGTAGCCCCGGTGTCGCTCCTCTGGTCGCTTCGGTCTATCTTTCGCAGATTCCGTACACAGGCTTCGAAGCCGGCCCTGCGCTCACGATGATTTTCTGGATCGCCATTGCTCTTTTCTCTGCTCTCATCGCCTACTTCATCGCGGGTCAGGGCGGAATCCGTTACCTCCTCGCATACGTTTCCGACCTCGCGGGAGTTCCTTCCCTCAAGGCCGTTGAGGAACGCGAGAATGAGTTTGGAGCTGTCCGCCCGAATGGCGATGTCTACGGCGTCGCGTACCCTGAACTCGAAACCGCTGACCGTTCCGGCACTCAATATCTCGAGAGTGTTGCGGCCCCCGTCATGGTTCCGGTCCGTCCGCCTGCGACGCCTATGGTGCCGGCACGGGTCGCATCCGCTCCGGTCACAACCACGCCCGTGAAAGAATCTGACCTGCCTGCGCAGACAGGTATTCCTCCTTTAACCAGCGTCATCGAGTCTCGCGCGCACGCAGCCGGAGTCCTCATCTCGCCGGAAGCGGTTGCTGCGGCGACCAAACTATCGCCTGATCGTGCTGATGCACTCGTCATTTTTGGCGACATCCTGAACAGGGCGATACAGAGCATCCCGCGCGACGATGGCTGGGTAATGATTACCTCCGACCGCTTCGAGACCGTTCGCAATGATGTCATGGCGAAGCGGAAGGCGAACGGCATCGCAGCCCCTGCTCCGTTCAATGTCGAACCTATCGAAATGAGGACGACAGCAGCTCCTTCGACCGCGAACGATTCTGCAGCAGGCGAGTTCGTTGGTGCCATCCTTTCCGGAGACCGCGATACGGCGTTCGCCATCGTGCGCTCTTTGGAGAAAGATCACATTTCGCCGACCTCGCTCATGACCGGAACGGCCGCGGTCCTCGACCGTATCTATCGCCTCCGGAAGGGAGGTAAGAACGGCCTCGACGCGACATTACTTGAGAAATCAGGAAAGGTCGACGACGCGGTCATCTCAAAACTTGTTGAGATATTCGTTCACTCCCTGGATCAGGCGTACGCGAATCCGTTCACGGGAGTAAAACTTGCGCTTGCGCAGGCGTTCGAGACGGTAGGCTAAAAAACCGCTTCAAAAACCACCCTCCCGCCGAGTGGCGGGAGGGTGGTTTTTTCTTTGAAGGTACACGCGCGGCCTAGCCGTTTTTCGATGCTATCTTTTCCTTTAATTCGCTGATTATCGATTCAAGGCCCTGTGCTCCTTCCGAACCAGACCTGCTTTCGACCGATACGGTCCTGCCCTCGACTTCTTTGTCCCCGACCACGAACAGGTAGGGGATTTTTTCTTTCTTCGCGTTGCGGATTTTCTTTCCCAATGACTCGTTCGCGTCGTCGAGTTCCGCACGGATACCAGCATTTTTGAGTTCCGCGAGCACCTTCCGGCCGTACTCTGCATGCTTTTCCGATATGGTAAGGATGCGCGCCTGGATGGGCGAGAGCCAGAGAGGGAATGCGCCGGCGTAATATTCGATGAGGAACGCGACGATGCGCTCGATGGCGCCGATTGAAGAGCGGTGAACGACCACGGCCTGCTTTTCCGATCCGTCTTCCGCGGTGTAATTCAGGTTAAATCTTCCTGGCATGCAGAAGTCATACTGGACGGTAAAGGCCGTATCTTCCTTGCCGTTCGCATTCTTCATCTGGATATCAACTTTGGGCCCATAGAACGCCGCTTCGCCTGGCGCCTCGCTGAACCTAGAACCTCGGAAAACGAGATGTTTCCGAAGGAGGGCTTCACCCTTGTCCCACGCAACATCGTTCTTGAAGTATTTCTCCGTGTTCGTGCGATCCCCCAAAGAAAGACGGTACCAGTAATTCTCGCCGTGCTTCAGGCCGAAAACTCCCGCGACATACTCGATGAGGTCGAGCGCTTTGCCGATTTCCTCGACGGCCTGTTCTTCGGTCGCACAGATGATGTGAGCGTCTGCGAGACAGAAGGTCCGTACACGTTGGAGTCCTGAAAGCTCTCCTGACTGCTCGTAACGATAGAGTTGGGCAAGCTCGGCGATACGCATCGGAAGCTCGCGATAGCTATGCGGCTTCCGGAGGTAAAGTTCGAAGTGGTGCGGGCAGGTCATGGGCCGGAGCATGAACTGTTCGCCGTCGATAGTGATAGGTGCGTACATCGAGTCCTTGTAATGGGGGTAGTGGCCTGATTTCTTGTAGAGGTCGAGTTTGGCGATGTCCGGAGTCATGACATGGATATAACCCCTGCGGATTTCCTCATCGATGATGAACCGTTCAAGTTCTCGCCGGATAGTCGTACCTTTCTCCGTCCAGAGGGGGAGGCCTTTGCCGACGGTCTCTGAGAACGCAAAGAGGTCGAGCTCTCGGCCAAGCTTCTTGTGGTCGCGCTTCGCGGCTTCTTCCCGCACCGCGATGTACGCGTCGAGTTCGCTCTTCGAGTCGAATGCGAGCGCATAGATGCGGGTGAGCATCGGATTCTTCTCGTCCCCACGCCAGTACGCGCCAGCGATTCGATCAAGCTTGAATGAGTCCGAAGCTATCTCTTTTGCTGGATTTTCGACATGGCCTCCTCTGCAGAGGTCCTCGTATTCGCCGGATTTATAGAAGCTGACTTTTTCGCCACCTTTGGTGAACTCGTCGATGAGCTCATGCTTGAAAGGATTGTCCGGGTATTCCTTTTTTGCATCGGTAGCCGAGAGCTCGTGGTGTGAGAAGCCTTTCCAGGAAGGGAGGAGCTTTCGCATCTCCTTCTCTATTTTTGGAAAATCTTTATCGCTGGGCTTGTCGGTTGGGAAGTCAAAGTCAAAATAGAATCCGTCGTCGATAGCTGGACCGATGGTGCGCTTCGCATCTGGGTAAAGTTTCAGAATGGCGGCCGCGAGGAGGTGGGCGAGGGTGTGGCGCTTATGTTCGAGTGCTGAATCCATAAAAAGTCATTATACGGCTTAAAAAGAAAATCCCGCTTGAAGCGGGATTTATGTCGCGACAATACGACGCCCCCGCTTAGCAGGCCGTGGGCCTTGTCGTGGTGCTAGGCCTTCTCATGTCTCTCACTGTATTTGTCTTATTGACCTCCTGTCAAGAGCTTGCCGGCTCGCTTCTTAAGCGAGCGCTTTCACCTTTTCGATGATGATGGACGGCTGGCCGTTCCGCTTCGATAGTTTTCCCGCAACGAGAATGCAGGAGTTTTCCGTAAGGGCCTCGTGGTTCTTTTTGAATGTCTCGGGGAACACGACGCCTTCGATTGAGCTGTCGCGATCGGCGATGGTGATGAAGCCCATCCGGTCACCCTTCTTCGTGAAGATGGTCTTCACGGTTTCGATGATACCGGCTATCTGGAGCGGATATCCTTCCCGGTCTTCGGCTTTCGCGAGCGCAATCGAGCCACGATATTTTCCGAGAAGGTCGGCGAAGCGATCAAGCGGATGGCCCGACACATAGATGCCGAGGAGTTCTTTTTCCCACGAGAGCACATCCGCAAGCGGAGCCGGAGGTGCCGGGTCGAGGCGCACATCCGGCGCTTTTCCCGTTGGTGCGCCGAAGAGCGAGTGCTGATGGTCGTTTTTCTCGTGCGCGCCCTTCGAGAACTCGGCAAGCTTCTCGACATTCGCGAGCAGAGTTCCGCGCGATGCGAACGCATCGAAAACACCACTTTTTATCAACGACTCGAGTCCGCGGCGGTTCACTAATGAGCCGGGAACGCGTGAGAGGAAATCGCCCATCGAAGCGAACGGCCCATTCGCTTTCCGTTCCTCGATGAGGGATGCGGCGGCGCCATCTCCGAAGTTTTTTATTGACGCGAGCCCAAAGCGGATGATGCCGTTCTGTGAGACGGTGAATGTTTCAAATGATTCATTCACATCCGGTGGGAGCACTTTGATTCCCATGCGTGAACATTCCGCAACATGAACCGCGATTTTTTCCGTGTCGCCCGAATCCGAGGTCATGACTGTCGCCATGTAGTCCTCGGGGTAATGCGCCTTCATATAGGCGGTCTGGTAGGCGACCATGCCATACGACGCTGCGTGCGCTTTACCGAATCCGTATGCGGCGAAGGGTTCGATGAGCTTCCATATGGCCTCGGCTTTCGCGGGCGTAAGTTTTCCGTGCTCGATGAATCCTTTCACGAGCTTGTCTTTTTCTGCGGCCATGACCGCGGGAATCTTCTTGCCCATCGCTTTCCGGAGATTATCCGCGTCCAGCCATGAGTAGCCGCCTAAGGTGACCGCCGTCAGGAGGACATCGTCCTGATAGGTGATGATGCCGTATGAACGATCGAGGATGTCCTTAAGCCGCGGATCGAGATAGGTGACGAGCCGGGGATCGTTTTTCCGCGCAATGTAGGCGGGGATTGATTCCATGGGGCCCGGGCGGTAGAGAGCCACCATGGCGTTGATGTCGTGGATTGAGGATGGCTTCAGGTCCTTGAGGTAGCGGGTCATTCCCGAACCTGACAGTTGGAACACGCCCTCCGTTTCCCCGCGCGTGAGCATGGCAAAAACCTTCTCATCATCGAGCGGAACACGCTGGATGTCGATTTCCTGTCCGGTGCGCTCTTTCACGCGCTTAACCGCGTTTCCGAGTACGGAGAGAACGGTCAGGCCCAGAAAGTCGAATTTCAGAAGCCCCACGCCACCGTACTCGTCGGCCAGAGAATACATGTCGTACTGGGTGATAATCGATTGTCCGGAGGGGTCGTACTGGATGGGCGTAAAGTTGGTGACTGCGGAGGGCGCGATGACAACGCCCGCGGCGTGGACGGAAATGTGGCGCGCGTTCCCCTCGATGCGACGGGCCGTGTTAATGATAATCTCCGCGTCTTCGTCGGATTGGTATAGCTTTTTAAGGTCTTCTTCTATCTTGAGCGCATGCTCGATAGTCATGGGAAAACCCTGGGAGCCGAAGGGGATGAGCTTCGCGATGCGGTCGCCGACCCCGTACGGGTAGCCCATCGCGCGCGCGACATCGCGCACGGCGGCCCGCGCCATCATGGTGCCGAAGGTACCAATCTGCGCGACCCGGTCTTCGCCGTACTTCTTTTTGGCGTAAGCGACCATTTCGTCGCGGCGGCTGTCAGCGATGTCCATGTCGATATCCGGCGCTTTGGGCCGGAGGGGATTTAAGAATCGTTCGAAAGGAAGTCGGTATTCTATTGGGTTGATGTTCGTGATGCCGGTTGTGTAGGAGACGAGGGAACCTGCGGCGGAGCCTCGTGTCGTCGTGAGGATTCCCGATTCTCTCGCGTGTGCGAGGAGGTCCGCCACGGCCAGGAAGTACGGCGCGAACCCTTTGCCGTTTATGACACCAAGCTCGTAGCGGAGGCGCTCTTCCGCGGCGGTGTCCGTGAGCTTGAGACGCGCGAGGCCTGCGCGCGCGAGCTTTTCGAGTTCCGCTTCTGCTGTCGTGCCCGAGGGCATCGGGTATTCGGGGAAGATCCAGGAACCTAAGGGGAGTTTCACTGTCGCGCGCGCGACTACCTCTTCCATCGCGCTCACGGCTTCGGGAAACTCGCGATACCGTTCCTCTAAGGAAGCAGGTGAAGCGAACGAACGGTCATTGCCGTCCGCAATCGCTCCCGGGTTTGCAATCCTTCGCACGATGTCGCGGATGTCCTTGTCGTCCGGCTTCAGGTAATAGGTTCCGTCTGAGGCGACCATTCGGAGGCCGAGCGCTTTCGCGACGCCGGCCGTCCGTAGCTGGACCTCGCGCCCCCCGTTCCATCCCAGACGCGCAAAAACTGAATCCACGCCAATGACGCGGCGGAGCTCTTCGACGAGGCTTCCCGAAGCGCGCCCGACAAGCACGGTCTCAGGCAGAAGCGCGATGAGCCCGAAGCCATTCTCAGCGATATTGTCCGCACCGACTCGCGGGCCCGCCTGATGTTCGATGTGCGCGCGTGACACGAGCTTGAGAAGATTTTTGTAGCCGGTCTCGTTCTCGGCGAGGAAAATCGCATGCCCGTCGACACCGGCGATGGTGATGTCCGCGTCGACGCCGAGTATGGGTTTTATGCTGGCTTTTTCGCAAGCCTTGTAGAACTCGATGGCGCCGTAGAGATTGTTGCGGTCGGTCAATGCCAATGCTGGCATCCCATAGTTCGCCGCCGCCTTCACCAGGGGGTCAATTTGCGGAAGCCCGTCCAGGAGCGAATAGTGGCTGTGTGCGGATAAGTGAGAGAAGTCTGACACCGCATCAGTATAGAGCTTCCAGCTTTGAGCTTCTAGCTTCGAGTTTTTCACAGCACGGCATTGCTTTTCAGATTTTTCCTCCCTGTAAGCTGTAAGCTGAAAGCCATAAGCTCATGAAGTACCTTGTAGGAATCGATGAAGCGGGTCGTGGTCCATTAGCCGGCCCTGTGGCTGTGTGCGCGGTTGTGGTCGAGAGTGGCATGGATATCGAAGCCGAGTTTCCGGGCGTGAAGGATTCGAAACTCATGACACCTCTTGCGCGAGCGCGTGTGTATGCGCAGGCGCTCGAATCCTCGCGGGAAGGGAAGGTGCGTTTCTCGGTTTCGTACACCGACGCCGCGGCGATAGATGAGCGCGGAATATCGGCTGCGGTTTTATGGGCACTCGAAACCTCTGTCGCCGAGCTTGCCCTTCCTCCGGCAGAAACCCACATCTATCTGGACGGGCTTCTCAAAGCGCCATCCATCTACTCGCAAGAAACCGTCATCCACGGCGATGCACTTATACCGGTGATATCGCTCGCTTCAGTCATCGCGAAAGCGTCTCGCGATGCCACGATGGAGGCGCTTGCCCGCGACTATCCAGGCTACGGGTTTGAAAGTCATAAAGGATACGGTACTGCCGCGCACATCGCTCTGATACGCGCGCTCGGGCCGTCGCAGGTCCACCGGAAATCATTCCTCTCGCGCATCCTCGTTTCGGTGTAGGATTAGGGGGTATGGCAATCCCCGTTAGAAGTTTTACCAGTATCAGCCAGATTGTTATCGAATGTACCTTATACCTTTACTCTTTGTGATATGAAAGACGTTTCTGGCATTACTTCTAACGGGGCAATCCCCGTTAGAAGTTTTACCAGTATCAGCCAGATCGTTATCGAATGTACCTTATACTCTTACGCTCTGTGATATGAAAGACGTTTCTGGAAGTACTTCTAACGGGGCAAGTGAACCACAGGGCGATGTGTCGGGAGGCCAAGACCCAGCTGACCGCATCGTCAATCTCTACAAAGGCGTCGATGAGTTTTTAGATTCACTCCGGATACCGGATGATGAGCGGCAGGAGGTCGAGAAGAACCTTATGGAGGCTATCGCGGCGGACCTTCTTACGCGACTCGGCCAGAAACTCTCCGATGAAGAGAAGCAACAGCTCGCGGAAAGTGGGGCCGCTCCAGGCTCGTCTGAACCGGATTTGAACGGTATCGCGACATTTTTTCGCGGGAGATTTAGCGAGGAAGAACTCATGGAAACCCTTGGCGAATCGACGGAAAGTGTCTTGACCGAGTTTGCTGAAACCTTGGAGCGGCAGGGCTGACTTGACATAATTAGATTTATACTATATGATGATACCTTGAGTCATCAGGGCATATGGTTGAAAAACACAAACAAATAGTAATCCAAAGCTGGCCGCACATATTGCGGGAACGTGCCGACATCGAGCGGGGGCCGTTCTCAAAGAGAGAAGGCGTTGCGCTCGTTGGTGGTCCAATTGCCCTTGTTGCTCTCGGGGTCGCTCTCGAAGCGGTGGGAGTCGTCGCGTTTGTCACGCTAGGGTCGGGAGTCATCGCGGCCGTAGCGCTCGGAGTTATGTCCTACGGCGCGTTTAAGATGTGGAGGCACTCGCTTCGCGTTAGTCAACATTTTCGCGATAGCATGGAAACGATAAAGACTAAGGAACGCGAGCCTCGGATGAAGCAAGTAAACTGAATTTCCCTAACTTGGTTAAGTGGCATGATATATCATGCCACCTTATTTTTTGAGTATCTTTACTTTTAGGCGCCTTTTTGGTATCTTTGCCCGCATGGTCAATAGGATGCGCTCCACCCGGTCTCATACCGGGAATCGTCGGTCTCACCATGCGCTCGAGGCGATACGCTTGACCTCCGCAAAGGACGGAACTGTTCACCCGCGTCACCGCGCGCTCCTTGATGGCACTCAGTACCGCGGACGATCGGTTATGGATGCGGGCGCGAAGCGCGTAGCACGGAAGCAAAAGGCGGCGAAGCGGGAACGCCAGGAATCGGGAACGCCTGCGGCGGAGAAGCCCGCAGACGAGAAGGACGAGAAGAAGGAAAAGAAATCCTAAGCCGCATCTTGCGGTTTTTTCTTCACCCTGTACTCTGAAAACACAACCAACCGTTTTTTGATATGGCATCACGGCATCTTTCACGCTCGGTCGTCCTCCAAAGCCTTTTTGAATCCGATGTCATGGGTGCATTTTCTGCGGAGGGAATCACGGCGGTCCTTGACCGAAATCTTGCCAGTGCGGCGGCCGACGCCGACGCGTCATTCGCCCGCGACCTTGCTTCGGGCATATTCGAAAAACATGATGAACTCGACCGCGTCATCGTGAAGTCCGCTCCGCAGTGGCCCTTGGATAAGATTGCCCCCATCGACCGGAACATCCTCCGCATAGGCCTTTTCGAGCTTCTCTACGGTGACAAAGGAGCGGTCCCGCCGAAAGTCGCTCTGAACGAAGCCATCGAACTCGCAAAATCATTCGGCGGCGATTCAAGCGGGAAATTCGTGAACGGTGTCCTCGGTACGGTCTATCGGGAAATCGGCGAGCCCGGAAAAGCCGATAGCGCGAAAAATCCCGCACCTATCCCGCACGAGAACCTGGGCGGGGTGCTTCTCGTGTCCGTTTCCGGCGACGACATCCAGATTGCGCTCGTTCATGACGCGTTCGGCCGATGGACCTTACCGAAAACGAAATGCTTAGAAAACGAAATGACCGATGCCGCGGCGCGGCGCGCGATGCGGGAAAAGCTCGGCGTAGAGGTGGCACTCACGGCACCCTTGGGAGAACATGAGTACATCGCCCACGAACCTGGAGTGGGAAAGGTGGCCCGTACGGTGGGATATTTCTTGGCCTCCGTCGCTTCGCCCGTTGCGCTTACCTGCAAGCAATGCGAAGGCTTGGATGGGGTGCGCTGGTTTCCGGTCGAATCGCTCGCGAGCATCGAGATGTACGCGGACCTCATGCCCATCATCGAGTCCGGCATTTCTGCCACGAAATCAGCATGACCCCGTTGTAGATTTTGGTGAAGTAGAATGACATTGATGAATATGTATTGGTACATCAAAACGATGAGAATCTCTGGTCGCCGTGCATTCCAACGCTACGCTCGCTTTGCGAGCATCACCCCGTCACTAGAACTTGGCGTGGCGCCCTGTAGCGAAATAGGACGTATCTCATATCAAAAACAGAATTACCTCTGCCTGGGTTTGATTACACGCCATACATCGGCGCATGAGCTACAACGCCAAGTTTCAGTGCGGGGCATCACCAAAACTCACAACCGGGTATGACTCCGATGACCGAACATGAAAAAGCACGCGAGAGGTTCCTCGCGCTTTCCAAACTTTCCTTCAAAAATGCCGCTCTTCTTGAGACCGCGTTCACGCACCGCTCGTATTTAAATGAAGCGCGCGCCCTGGGGACGACCGTGCACAACGAACGGTTGGAGTTCTTGGGAGACGCCGTCCTCGAACTCGCGGTCACGGATTCTCTCTTTGCCCTGTACCCGCGTGCGGATGAAGGGGAGCTGACCGCATACCGCGCGGCGCTGGTGAACGCGGTCATGCTCGGCGAGATCGCGGAATCTCTCGGCTTGAACGACTGTCTTCTCCTCTCTAAGGGTGAGGCCAAAGATACTGGTCGCGCCCGCTCTGCCATCCTTGCAAACACCTTCGAGGCCATCGTCGGCGCGCTCTACCTCGATAGGGGATTCGCTACAGCTTCAGCGTTCATAGAGAAGCATGTGATGACCCGCATCGACGAGGTCTTGAAAGCTGGTTCGTTTCGCGATTCGAAGAGCTTGTTCCAAGAATTCGCGCAGGAAAAATACAGCATCACGCCCTCCTACGAAACCATTTCTTCGGAAGGCCCGGACCATGACAAGCATTTCATCGTTTCCGTTTCTGTTGATGGCGTCGCGCTTGCCGAAGGAGAGGGGAAATCGAAGCAAGAAGCCGAACAGGCCGCAGCGCGGAAGGCGCTCCAGAAGAAGTCTTGAGAATCCAGCATGGCAAAAACTACTTTTTCAACCCCGCGCTCTCGTGCTCCCGGAGCGGTTGTCGACCCGAAGCCGAGGACCGCGAGCGACATACTTGTCGAAGCCGGAATCGCCAAGGACAGCAGGCAGGTCGAGGCGCTCCTTCTTGTGCTCTCTCTCATCCTTTTTTTCGCCTCCGCTTCGCTTCTCGCGTCGTCCGTGCCACCGCAGAAGGTAGAGGCTAACGGTCCGCCGGCAAGCGGGCGATGACAGTCATGCATTCAAAACGAGGATGTACCCCGTTAGAGAAGAGCCCTGACCCTAGAGTCAGGGCTGAAGCCGCTGTCCGATGGACGAGGCGTTCTCTAACGGGGTTTACGCCCTCCGAACTTGTCTTTGCGATAGCACTCGTCGTGTTTTTCGCTTCCGTTTCGGTAGCACTCCTCTCCGCCATCGACCGCGCCGCGCGGGCCGACCAGGCCCGCGCGGCCTCTGAAGCTCCGGCGGGCGAGAACATCCGATGAGTTACAATATCCCCCATGCATCTCTCGCGGCTTGATATCGCGGGCTTCAAGTCTTTTGCCAGAAAGACGACCTTTGACTTCGGCTCGTCCGTGGTTGCCATCGTGGGGCCGAACGGTTCCGGAAAGTCGAATGTGGCCGAGGCGGTCAGATTCGTCTTGGGCGAACAGTCGATGAAGTCCATGCGCGGAAAACGCGGCGAGGACCTCATCTGGAACGGGTCGTCAGCCTTTCCTCGCGCAGGGCGTGGCGCGGTGTCGCTTGTCTTTGATAACCGTTCTCGATTTCTCAATATCGATTTCGACGAAGTGGTCGTGGAGCGCGTGGTCAATCGTGATGGCGTGAACGAGTATCGCCTGAACGGCAGCCAGGTCCGTCTAAAAGACACCTTGGAGCTTCTCGCGGGCGCGAATATCGGCGAGAGCGGGCATCACATCATCTCTCAGGGCGAGGCGGACAAGATTCTTTCAGCGTCGACCGTGGAGCGCCGTCAGATGCTCGAGGATGCCTTGGGCCTGACCGCCTATCAATACAAGATCAAGGAGTCCGAGCGGAAACTCGGGAGGACACGGGAAAACATGCGCCAAGTCGAGGGCTTGAGGCGCGAGATTGCGCCGCACCTTCGTTTTCTGAAGAAGCAGGTCGAGAAGGTCGAAAAAGCCGAGGCTCTCAAGGCCGCTGCGGTGCCACGTTTCCGTGTGTACCTTAAGCGGGAGGAGGAGTATGTCCGAGAGGCACGGACGAGGATAGACAGTGATCTCTCGGGAAGGAAAAGAGAGCTCGATGGAATCGCCCGGGAAGTCGCTGATGCAAAAAGCGCACTCGCGACGGCAGCCGAAGACAAGCGCGCTTCCAACATACTCGAACTTTCGAAGTCGCTCGATGAGGCTCGGATTCGGCGGGCGGATGCAGCCCGCAAGGCCGCGAGGCTGGAAGGCCAAATAGACATCGTTGAGAAGACCGCTTCGAAAGCGACCGTACCCGCAGGAGATCTCTCGCGTTTGATCGAGGAGGGTGAGCGAGACATTCCCGAAACCGTGGACCGTGACCTGAAACCAGGGGCGGTTATTGCGCTTGTCCGCGTCTTTTTCGCGAAACTTCGCGACCTCGTGCGCTCGGCGGAAAGGGGCGCGGGGGATCTGGAGAGCCTGCGCGCGGAGCGCCAAGCACATGCCGCCGAAGAGAAATCAGAATCGGAGAAGGAAACGAAGTTTTTGGCAGCACTCGAAAAGATAAGGACGGAACTCGATGCGGCTCGTGAGAAGGAGCGTGAAAAAGAGCGGTCCCTCTTCGAGCTCGCGTCCCGCGAGCGCGAGGCGAAGCTTACGGTCACCATGCTCGAAGGATCGCACGAGCGTCTTTCTTTGGAAGAGGACGAATTCAAGCGAGAACTCGCCGAAGCGGCCGCGCTTTTTGGTCGGGAAATCCAATCATACGGGGATGAGCGGCCGGAACCGATGACGCTTCCGCGTTCTGAACAGGAAAGGGAGAAGAGAGAGCTCGAAAAGATGAAGATTCGTCTCGAAGAGATGGGCGCAGGAGGGGGTGAAGAGGTCATGAAAGAGTACCGCGATGCTACGGAGCGGGAAACCTTTTTGGAACGCGAACTTGCCGATCTCGAAACCGCCGCCGCTTCTCTTGAAAAACTCCTCGAGGATCTAGACCATGAATTGTCCGGCCGGTTCGCGGATGGCATTAAGGCAGTGAATGGTGAATTCACCAAGCTTTTCGCGCTCATGTTCGACGGCGGCTCGGCCGCGCTGGTCACGGTCAAAGAGCCAATCCGCCGCGAACGCATCTCGCTCTTTGGCGAGAACGACGGTGAATCGGACAGCGGGGACGATGAGGAAGATGGTGAGAAACAGGAGTTCGTCGAGGGTATCGAGATATCTCTTTCCATCCCGCGGAAACGGGTGAAGTCACTGGTGATGCTTTCGGGCGGCGAGCGAGCCCTGACCTCGATTGCGCTTATCTTCGCGATGTCATCCGTCAATCCTCCGCCGTTTCTCATTCTTGATGAGACCGACGCCGCTCTCGACGAATCGAACAGTCGCCGCTACGGCGACATGGTCGCCGCGCTTTCGGAAAAATCCCAACTCGTGTTGATAACACACAACCGAGAGACCATGAGCCGGGCGGGCATCTTGTATGGCGTTACGATGGGCGGGGACGGAGTCTCGAAAGTGTTATCAGTAAAATTCGAAGATGCGGTTAAAGTGGCCAAATAAAAAAGCCGCCTGCCCCGTAAGCAGAGCTTTCCGAACTTCGTCTCGAAAAGAATGTCGCTGTTGTGCCATTCTCTTTCTCGACTCGTTCGGTAGCGACGCGCAGCGTTCTACTACCGGGGTCAAGGTGGCAAAATAGATATATGGACCCCGTTAGAAATCATACCTGCATACACCGTACAATTTCCCGATTCCCACGCGAGTCTCTACAATCTGAATCATGATTGATAATTCTGGCAAAATTTCTAACGGGGTGGATTTCGCCGAAGAATCGCTCGAATTTCACAGACGCTTCAAAGGGAAGATTGCTATGTCTTCGAAGGTACCTCTTCGGGACCGTAACGACCTCTCTCTTGCCTACACTCCGGGGGTCGCAGAAGCATGCCGCGAGATAGTGAAGCGGCCGGATGAATCGTGGAACCTGACTTCCCGAGGAAGCTGGGTCGCGGTTATCACGGATGGCTCGGCGGTCTTGGGGCTCGGAAACATCGGTCCCGCGGCTGGGATGCCGGTCATGGAAGGAAAGTGTGTCATTTTCAAGGAATTCGCCGACCTCGACGCGTTTCCCTTTGCGCTCAAGACCCAAGATGTTGACCGTTTCGTTGAGACCGTGAAGCTCCTGTCGCTCTCGTTCGGTGGTGTGAACCTTGAGGATATCGCTGCACCTCGGTGCTTCGAAATCGAAGAACGCCTGAAAAAAGAACTCGACATCCCCGTCATGCATGACGACCAGCACGGCACGGCCATCGTCGTGATGGCGGCTCTTATCAATGCCGCGAAGGTCGTGACGAAAAACTTTAAAGAACTTAAGACCGTCATCGTGGGCGCTGGCGCCGCAGGAAACGCTATCGCGGCCCTTCTCGTCGAGTCAGGCGTCAGGCATGTCGTTGTTCTCGACAGAAAAGGCATCATTGGAAACGCTCGCATGGACCTTACTGGCCATAAGCTCGTGTTGGCGCAGATGACTGCAGAGGTGCACGGACTTTCAGGAGGATTGAAAGAGGCGCTCACCGGGGCCGACGCCGTCATCGGCGTTTCAGGGCCGGGCATTCTTACCGCCGAACACATCCGGCTCATGGCGGATAAGGCCATCGTCTTCGCGCTCGCAAACCCGATTCCTGAAATCATGCCGGAGGAAGCGAAAAGAGGGGGCGCTATGGTCATCGCCACTGGCCGCTCAGATTTTCCGAACCAGATAAACAACGCACTCGCATACCCGGGCGTATTCAAAGGCGTCCTTGAGGCGCGCCGCCCGCACATCACGGAATCAATGAAATGCGCCGCTGCTGAAGCGCTTGCCGCCTATGTCACGGAACTTTCTCCGAACTCTATCATTCCGGACATACTCGACCGGAATGTCGTCAGGGTGGTCGCTGACGCGGTAAGAAATTCCTAGGGCAAGACCCTAGGAATTTCTTTCTGACCTCCTCGGCTCGGAAATGCGAAAACAAGTTTTTCACATTTCGCTCGCTCTACGTCGTCAGTTAAAGCGGCGTAAGTTTCTTCGCCGCAGATTCAGTCGAAAATGTCGGCCTTTTTCAAGGCCTCGTCTTTGCCGGCCGCCTGCGTAAGAAAAGCGACATTCGTTTTTGTGAAGAATCCTTCGAATCCGTGGCAGCGCTGAACATATTCAGTGATGAGAAACGAATACGGCGACGATTTTGAGAATATCTGTTTGAGGTCAGGGAAGTCATCGCATTTGCCGATGATATCCGCCAGGAACGGGATATCGGCCTTGGCAAGTTCGCCAACGACATAATCGATGTTCTTGACTCCGTTCTCGCGGACGCCGTCCACCACTTCATAGGCGATGTGATGCATCCGCCGGCCGAAATTCCGCACGAAATCTTCAGTAGGTGAGGGAAAATTATCGAGGCTGTTCACATAGAACGGGGTATTGTTTGCCGTAAATACTTTTGCCGGCGAGACGAGCTCGTCTTCGACCTCCGGGTAGCGCGTGACATTAGTCGATGAGTTCATCTCCGCGATGTTATATGCTCCCCAGAAGTAGTAAGGAGTGATGGTCATGAATTCGAGGATGGCATGCTCCCGATCGCCCGAGAAGACGCGAGTGGCAAGGTGGTCGATACCGCGGATGAGCCCCAAAAACCCCAGCTTGTGGTAGGCCTCGTCAGCTTTCGCTAGCATCCTCTGCTCGTCATCCGAAAGGGAAACCCTTTCGCCGAGGGCAAGTGTTGCGGGGTCCGTGAGGTCGTTTTCGGTATACCCCACGACATTGTTTGTGAAGTAGGAGCGTTCGGTGAAGAGAAAATTATCATTCCCGAGGAACGAGTTCTTGTTGGTTTCGGGGTCGAGGAACCGTATCTCTTGTTCGGCAAGCGTGTGCTTCACTTGGGCCCGGTCTTTTGATTGATAGATTTCACCGAAATAGCGAGCATTTGGCTTCGCCTTACCCCGCGGATACAAGACGCTTATCGCGGTGAAAAGATCGGTATAACTCGTGTCGACGGGCTCGAGGATGAACATCGTCGGAAGAATGGCTTCGACCTGGAGAACATACACACGATGGGTCGCCCCTTGGTAGGCCTCGCGGAGGCGGTATGGTGTCATCAGGTAGAGCTCAAGGATGTAGGTCAGGGCTTCTCCGGGTGATACCTGGATTACGATGCCGCGCATCTTTTGGACGAGCTCGGTCAGGCCCGTTTTTTTCCTACGGTCGTAAATCCGTTCCAAGTACTCTTCGAAAAAATCAGAGTTTTCCTTATCGCCGTGGCGCTCGTACCTGCGTGAAACCTTTGCCTGGTGTGCCATGGTTTAGTTCGTATCTTGGATATTGTACATGCTCTCTCAAAGCCTACAACGCGTCTCGACATCTGTCCAAAGACCAGCGTCATCGCCACGAGCATTTTTCCCACGGTGTGATAATCTTTATTGCGTTTGCTATAAGAAAAATATTGCACCATGAAGAACCTCTTTGATGAATATCTGGTCCGCATCGCGGAAGCCGCCGCCATCCTCTCGCTTCCGCCCGATGATGTGAAGACGCTCGAGACCCCTGACCGAATCATCGAGAAGACCTTGGAGGTGACCTTGCGCGGTAAGCCTGAGAAGCTCCGCGCCTATCGCGTGCAGTTCTCGAACGCGCGTGGCCCCTACAAAGGAGGCATCCGCTTCCATCCGGGCGCCGACCTCGACGAAGTGAAGGGACTTGCCGCGATGATGGCGATAAAGTGCGCGGTCGCCTATATCCCTATGGGAGGCGGGAAAGGAGGCGTCGCATTTGATCCGAAGGGACTATCAAAGGAAGATATCGAATCGGTCGCGCGCGCGTTCGCGCGCGCCTTCGCCGCCGACATCGGTCCTTTGAAAGATGTTCCCGCGCCGGATGTGTACACGAACGGCGACATCATGGCCATCATGCTCGACGAATATCAGAAAGTAACCGGCACCAAGGCACCAGCGACATTTACTGGAAAGCCGGTCGAGCTCGGCGGCATCCCCGGTAGGGACACCGCGACGGCGATGGGCGGTATCGATGTTCTCGAGGCGTATGTTAATGAACACGGTCTCGACCCGAAGGGGCTTCGCGTCGCGGTCCACGGGTTCGGGAACGCGGGTGCTACGGCTGCCTCCATTCTTTTCGACCGTGGGTATCGCATCGTGGGTATCGCCGACTCGAAAGGCTCTGTCATGAGCCAGAGAGGATTGAATCCCGCCGAGTTTGTACAGATAAAGAACCAGAACCGGGCCCTCATGGATATGTACTGCGAGGGGTCCGTATGCGATATCGGAAAACTAGAGGCGCACGGGGCTACCGTAGGCAATCCGGATGCAGTTCTCACCATGGACACTGACATCCTCATACCGGCTGCGCTCGACGGTGCTATCACCTGGGATGTCGCCAGCCGGGTCAAAGCCCGCATCATCCTCGAGCTCGCGAATGGTCCCGTGACGGCGAACGCAGATGCCATTCTTGAGCAAGCAGGAATCGATGTGATTCCTGATGTCCTTGCGAACTCCGGCGGCGTCATCGTGTCGTACTTCGAGTGGGAGCAGAACATGGCGGGAACGGCCATGACCAGGAAGGAGGTGAATCACCGTTTGAAAGATTTCATGGTTCTCGCCTGGGAAGCCATCTCGAGATTTTCAGCAGAGCATAAAGTCTCATACCGGGCATCGGCCTTCGCGCTTGCAGTGAGGCGCATCCTCGACGCGAAAAAGAAGAAGGGTCCCGCATGAGTCCCGTTTGTAGAGTTTGGCGTTGCGGTTTATGCCTTTGTTTGCCGATTCGTAATGTACAAATTTGAAAGCGATAATGCCCACCTCATCTCATAAAAACCGCGATGGGCATGACGCCAAACTTCACAACGGGATGAGTCCCGTTTGTAGAGTTTGGCGTTGCGGTTTATGCCTTTGTTTGCCGATTCGTAATGTACAAATTTGAAAGCGATAATGCCCACCTCATCTCATAAAAACCGCGATGGGCATGACGCCAAACTTCACAACGGGATGAGTCCCGTTAGAAATCGCGGACGCGGTACTATGGCAATGATCATGCGAATGGCTTGTATTACTAGGTTCATCGGGATAGGCGCGGCGGCATCGGCGTCCGCGTCCTATTTCTAACGGGATGAACGACATCTATCAGCAGTCACTCGATTTCCATCGAAGGCATCGCGGGAAGATTGCGCTTGCACCAAAAGTCCATCTGAACGACCGCACCGACCTTTCACTTGCCTATACGCCCGGTGTCGCGGCGCCGTGCCGCGAGATAGCACGGAATCCGGAGAGCATGTGGGATCTGACCTCTCGCGGTGAATGGGTTGCGGTCATCACTGACGGCTCGTCCGTTTTGGGACTCGGAAACATCGGCCCCGCCGCTGGGATGCCGGTCATGGAAGGGAAGTGCGTCATCTTCAGGGAGTTCGGCGGCTTGAACGCGTTTCCTATCGGACTCAAAACCCAGGATGTCGACCGGTTCATTGACGCGGTGAAGCTGATATCGCTCTCGTTCGGAGCGGTGAATCTCGAGGACATCTCGGCGCCGCGCTGTTTCGAAATAGAGGAGCGTTTGAAGCGCGAGCTCGATATCCCCGTCATGCATGACGACCAGCATGCGACCGCCATCGTCGTCATTGCAGGCCTCATGAACGCTTTGAAGCTTACCGGGCGCTCGTTCGAGACCGCGAGATTCGTGATTTCCGGCGCGGGGGCTGCAGGCGTTGCGGTCGTGAACATGCTCCGCGAGATGGGCGCAAGAGATATCATCGTTTCTGACCGCGCCGGTATCGTGAACTCGTGTCGCATCGATCTCGATAAGTGGAGAACTCGACTTCTCGATTTCACCAACCTCGGCGACATCGATGGCGATCTCGATGACGCAATGACGGGACGGGATGTCTTCATCGGCGTTTCCGGCCCCGACATCGTGAGTGAGCACATGGTGCAGTCGATGGCCAAGGACCCCATCATCTTCGCGCTCGCGAACCCGTCGCCGGAAATCATGCCGGACATCGCGAAGAAGGCCGGCGCCGCTATCGTTGCGACCGGTCGTTCCGACTTCCCGAATCAGGTCAATAACGCCCTCGCGTTCCCTGGTCTTTTCAAGGGTGTTTTAGAGGCGAAGGCGCGACACATCACGGAATCGATGAAACTCTCAGCCGCGACCGCGCTCGCGACCTTCGTGAAAGACCCGACGCCTGAGCGCATCATCCCGGGCATCTTTGAGCCGGGCGTCGCCCGCGCGGTCGCGGATGCGGTGAAGCGAGCCGCCTAGGTCTCCATTCTGCTGGTCGTCCAAAGAAAATATCGTGACTGTCGCCATTTTCCTGACTTATAAACTGCTGTCTCGCCTTGTCGCTGGTTAACGACAAACACGAATTTCTTTCCACCGATCTCGATGAAAGGTTCCATAGAGAATCTAGTCTATCGCATTCAAAAAGCTATGGCAGGAGTACTGAGCCGAGAAGCATGAGGACAGGGATACAGAGCGTCAGCGTTCCCACTACATCAAACTTGTCCTTTATGAGTGCGTATGCAGACCCCGCAATGATGAACAGATCAAAAGGAATTGTTAGCACGTCGCATATTCCACCGCAAAACGAATGATCTCTATGAAAAAGCGTAACTGCGGTGTGTTCGACCCCTACAATTTGTAGCACATCACGAACCAAATGATATACCCCGAAGGCGAGAACAGCGATGAAGAGCGCTCTCACGAGAACGAACATGGTTCATTCAATGCGTGGAGTATGCACTACTTCATTCCGAAGTGGCTGTCGATAGAGTACTTTCCCGCGCCGGTAATGATGAGCGATACGCATGCCGCAAGGATGAGCAGAATGAATTCGAATCCTCCCTCGCTCACGAAGAATCCCTTGGTGACATGAACGGTGAGGAGGGCGACCACGGCGACGATGCCCGCCAACTCTGCCGCAACGCGCGTTAGGACACCGAGAATGAGTGCTGCTCCAGCGAGAAGTTCAACAGCAATGAGGATAACAGCGAAGAGACCAGCAAATGGGAAACCGAGCGATGCAAGAAAGCCAGTCACTCCCTCAACACCCATTCCCAGTTTCTGATAACCGTGCATAAAGAACACAAGACCCGTCGCGACTCGGAGGAACAAGATGCCCAGTTCTCCGTACCCCGCGGCCCAATCCATCTTCATGTGTGAAAACATATATAAAAGGCTAGCCTGTTAATTAATATGTATAGTATAGCAGGCAGTTAATCTGTAGTGTTTAGTAGGAAATGGAAATGGCGAAATGGGCAGAAATGGGGACAGTCACGATTGATTCATACGCCGACCACCTAGGGAAGTACCCAAGCGGTGACGGACAAGAACGGGAATACCCTGAACCTGGTGAACTATGAGCCGTACGGCAAGGGAACAGACATCCCTCACCTACGGCCCGCAGAATAAGCAGGGAAGACGCTTCATCACCGGTAAAAATGCTACACTGAGCTTGTATGAAAAAGGCCACTTTTACGGCCCTCGTTCAAAAGCGTCCGAAAGGATATATCGCATGGGTTGAAGAAATACCTGGTGCAAATACACAGGGCGCTACACGGCGCGAAGTTATGAGCAATCTAAAAGAAGCCTTGGAGCTAGTGCTTGCCGCTAACAAAAACATCGCTGACAATAAAGGCCGGTTCACTTCTCGACACTCTTTGAGTGTGCGTATTCCTGCATAGATGAACCGCAACAAGTTAATCCGATACTTGAGAAAACAAGGATGTATCTTGGATCGCGAAGGCGCACGGCATTCTCTGTTTCGTAATGTCCGCACGGGACAAACTTCAACCGTGCCGCGTCACACGGAAGTCGATGATTTTCTCACCAGGAAAATATGTCGCGATTTGGGAGTCCCGGAATAATAACCTCACACGGGATTGAACCTCAGGGTTTGGACGCTTTTACTACCGCGTTGAATTGCTTGTTCGTGAGGAGCTTCTTGCCGACGACCGTCTCGCGTAAGGTCTTTCCGCTCGCGAGTGTTTCTTTCACGACGACGCTCATCACCTCATAGCCTAATTTCGGCGTAAGGAAGGTCGAGTAGGCCGTCGAGTGCTCCAGAAGTTCGCGACAGCGTTCCTTGTTTGCGACCAAGCGCGCGATGCAGCGGTCCGCGAAGATGGTGAGGACATCGTCGGTTATCTTTAAGCTCTGCAAAAGGCGGTCGATGACGGGAGGAATCATAACGGCGAGCTCGAGGTTGGCTCCATGCGCGGCGTGCTCCACGGTGAGATTGTTTCCGGAGACGATGTAATAGAGGACATTCACGGTTTCCGGCACGATGGGATTCACCTTGCCCGGCATGATGGACGAGCCTTTCTGGAGCTCGGGGAGCGTGATTTCACCGAAGCCGCCCCTGGGTCCGCTTGACATCATTCGGATGTCGGTCGCTATCTTTGAACAATCGAGCGTGAGCGCGGTTATGGCTTGGGAAATTTGTACAAGGTCCGACATGGAACCCGTGTGCGCCATCATGTTCCGGGCCTGGCGGAACGGGTGCCCGGTCGCTTTCTTCAGTTCCCGGTACAGCGCGCTCCGGTAACGGGGACTTGCGTTTATCGCGTTTCCGACGGCAGTACCACCCAGGTGGAGGGTCGAGGCGAGCCCCATGACGCGCTTGACCTCGCCTTCGTGGTCGCGGATAAGCGAGGCATAGGCGCCGAATTCTTCTCCCATCGTGATGGGAACCGCGTCCTGGAGGTGGGTCCGCGCGAGCTTAACGACATCCTTGTACTCCCGCGCCTTCTTCTCGAATGCGCCCGCAAGGTGGTCTAAGGTTGTGCCGAGTTTTTTCAAGAGATGAACGGCAGCCACTTTGAGAGCGGAAGGGTTTACATCGTTCGTAGACTGCCCGAAGTTCACATGGTCGTTTGGATGCACGACTATGTTTTTACGGGCTTTCTTCAGTATCTCGGTCGCCATTGTAGCGATGACCTCGTTTGCATTCATGTGTATGGAGGTGCCAGCACCTCCCATCAAGGCAGGGAGAGGGAACTGTTCGCGGAGAAAAGCGCCATCCGCCTTGAGGATGGCGTCACAGGCCTTCACGATGGCGTTTCCAATCAAGGGACTAAAACTGCCAGCCACTACATTCGCGCGCGCGGTCGCTTTCTTTACCGTGATGAGAGCGAGGATGAATTCCCTATGGAACCGATAGACGCGGTACTGTTTGTCGCGGCGGAACGGGAAGTTCTCTATCGCTTTCTTGGTCTCGGCTCCGTAGTATTTTTTCATGTGGTTGTAATGATGCCGACCATTGTATCCGATACGGATTTCCGTGCATCTTTGTTGAGCGACTCTTGCTTTAATAAGTTAAGATGTTATAATGCCTAAATGACTGAAAGCCGTTTTCAAAGCTCGAGAATGAGCAATGACGAAATCCCTCCATTCGGGAAGCCACGCGGGTGCATTTGCACATATACGTATGACCCTGACACAGGCAAGTGGTATGTAGACATCAAGAGAGGGTGTCCGGTTCCTGCCCACGCAGAATATTTTCGCGGACTTTGAGTACTGGCTCACGATTCTTCACGTACACCAGATAGCGACTGATGATTTTCCCGATGGGAATATTGACAGATAGTCGCTCCTTGGGTACTATCTCAACTATGAAAGCGCACATCTGTTCCAGCTCGTGGTCGTGGGGGAGCATTGAAGCCGCAAAGCGGGGTGTGTAAGCGTTAGTCTCGAACCGAATCCACAACACCTTCCTTTGCGGAAGGTGTTTTTTTATTATCGACTCCTCATCACTAAAAAACAGCATGAACCTCCAAAGAATTCAGATTCCCAAGAAACCGACCTACATCAGGTTCGCGGAGGACGCCGATCTTTTCAGCGTCTTCAGGAACATCGAACGCGAATTTGAGACCTGTTTTATATTTGAATCGCTCGGAGAAAGCGAGCGCTTCTCGCGTTATTCCATCATGGGCTTCGGCCCGTCCCACATCATCTCCGCGCGCGGAAACGATCTTCTCATCGATGGTACGCCGTACAGCGTTGCAAATCCGTATTACGCCCTTCGCGACATCATGCCGCAGGACATCATCGCGCGGCACTACGCGGGAGGACTCGTCGGGTACCTTGGGTACGATGTAGTGAACTACCTCGAGCCGTCGGTCCGGGTAAAGACCCATGAGCAATTTCCGCCGTTCATGTTTGGGGTCTACGAAGACGGCCTCATACACGACAAGCTCACGAACGAGCTCATCTATTTTCACTACGGGACCGACCGGAGCGATAGCATCACGAAAACGCTGGGTAAAAACATCGCGCGCTCTGGCTTCACAGCAACGCGCCTCCGGGACGGCCTTACGGAAGTGGAACATGCCAGCGTGGTCGAGAGTGTGAAGGACGAGATACAGCGCGGGAATACTTTCCAATGCGAGGTCGGCTTCAAGACGGAATTTTCGCTCGAGGGCGACACGCTCGCGGTCTATGAGCGCCTCCGCGAGACGAACCCCTCACCGTTCATGTACTACCTGAAGTTCGGCGAGCGGAAGGTGATAGGCGCTTCGCCCGAACTCCTTTTCAGTCTTCAGGACGGGGAGATGCGCGTCGAGCCCCTCGCGGGGACGACCCGGCGCGGCGCGGATGCCGCCGAGGACCAACGCCTTGCTCGCGAACTTCTGAACGATCCGAAGGAGGTCGCGGAACACAGCATGCTCGTCGATCTTCATAGGAATGACCTAGGCCGCGTCGCTGAGTTCGGGACCGTAAAGGTCACCGACCTCATGACCGTGAAGAAGTTGAGCCGTGTACAGCACATCGCGAGCGACATCGCGGGCGTCATCCGCACCGGCGAAGATATGTTCTCAGGCCTTGCGGCGTCATTCCCCGCGGGCACCGTGTCCGGCGCTCCGAAGATAGAAAGCATGAAAATCATCGAGCGGAACGAGGTGCAAGCTCGCGGCCCCTACGGCGGAGGCGTCGGCCATTTCGGTTTCGACGGGAACTGCACCTTCGCGCTTGCCATCCGCTCGCTCTTCGTTTTCGGCGAGCATGCGTACGCGCAGACATCAGGAGGCATCGTGGCGGACTCGGTTCCCTCGAGTGAATACCAGGAGATAACGAGGAAGCTCGCGGCTACGGCTGAAGCTCTCGGCGTATGATCCCGTTGTAGATTTTGGCGAAGTAGAAAATCTAAAATATCTATGAAGTACATCAAAACAACTCGAATCTCTGACCGCCGTGTAATAACACGCTACGCTCGCTTCGCGAGCATCGCCCCGTCACTAGAACTTGGCGTGGCGCCTTGTAGCGAAATCGAACATGCCTCATACCAAAGACAGAATTACCTTTGCGTGGGTTTGATTACACGCCAGACATCGGCGCATGAGCTACAACGCCAAGTTTCAGTGTGGGGCATCGCCAAAATTCACAACCGGGTATGACCATGAATCTCGTTAGAAATCGTACCCGTATGTACCGCACAGTGTGCCGGGTTTCAAGCGAGTCTCTACAATCTAAAGTATGAAAAATAATATTGACAAAATTTCTAACGGGATGAAAGTCCTCATCATCGACAACTACGACTCGTTCACCTATAACCTCTACCAGCTTGCGGGGGCCATCCTCGCGCGCCTGCCTGTCGTGCCTGCGCACGCAGGGCAGGCAGGTGCAGGAAAGCCCTTCGCCATCGATGTCCGCCGGAACGACGCCATTACGATCAGCCAGGTGAAGGAGGCGCGCTATGACCGCATCATCATCTCCCCGGGCCCGGGTGAGCCCTCGAATCCGGCATATTTCGGCGTATCCGCGGACATTCTTACGGATATCGGTCGCACGACCCCCGTCCTCGGCGTCTGCCTCGGCATGCAGGGGATGGGGCATTACTTTGGCGGGAAAGTGGTCCGGGCGAAGCGGCTCATGCACGGCAAAACGAGCTTCATCCGTCATGACGGCAAGGGCGTTTTCGCGGGTCTTCCTCAGCATCTCGAGGTTATGCGGTACCACTCGCTCGTTGTCGAGCGGGAAAGCCTACCCGCGGCCCTCATCGTGACCGCCGAAGCGGAAGGAAATGAGGGCGACCGGGATATCATGGGCCTTCGTCATGCCGAATATCCGATAGAAGGTATCCAATTCCATCCCGAATCGTTTGCAACGGAAGGCGGAAAACAGATACTGTCCAACTTCCTCTTCAACCAAAAATCATGAACACCCGCGACATAGTGAATAGAGTGAGCCAGGACATAGAACTCGCAGAAGCCGAGGCGCATGCTTTCCAGTCGGCCGTTCTTGGCGGAAGCGTTTCCGAGGAAGAGCTTCTGCGCTTCTTTGAGGCCCTCGATGGCGCAAAAGTATCTGAACCCGCGCTTAAGGGATTCTTCAGAGCGTCCTATGAGGCGATGCTCAAGGTTCCTGATTCAGACGACTCGCTCGACACCTGCGGCACCGGAGGCGACGGAAGTGGCACTTTCAATATCTCGACCGCGGCGGGCATACTTCTCGCGGCCATGGGGGTTCCCGTCGCGAAGCACGGCAATCGCGCGGCTTCATCGAAGTGCGGAAGTGCCGATGTCTTGGAGGCGCTTGGCGTGAAGCTGGAACAAACCCCGGAGCGAGCCGCACAAATCCTTAAGGAATGCGGATTCGTCTTTCTGTTCGCGAGGCAGTACCACCCGGCTTTCTCGCGCGCGGCGAGTGCGCGGAAAACCTTCGGCAAAAGAACCTATTTCAACCTTCTCGGGCCCCTTCTGAATCCCGCTGGAGCGAAGTTCCGCGTGCACGGCCTCTCCGATTTCTCGTATGCCGAAACTTTCGGGAGCATTCTTCTTGATTCCGGCGTGGAGAGGGTGTTCTTCGTTCATGCGAAAAACGGGATGGACGAGGCAAGCCCGTTCTCCGATACCCAGTTTCTTCTTTTGGAAAAAGGGGCTGAACCGAAGAGAGACGAATTTCCGACTTCCAAGTATGCGGAGGGCAGCCCGGATGAACTTCTTGGAGGCGATGTCGCTACGAGCGCCCGGATACTGAAAACGATATTTGAAGGAAAGGGAACTGATGCACAGAACTCCGCTGTTGCATTGAACGCAGGCTTGGGGCTGATAGCGTACAGAGGCGCGTATCCCTATAGGAACGCCGTCCACGATTCACTCTCGGCGCTCAAATCCGGTATTGTGGCTCAAAAACTCGCTAAAATCGTGGCCGCAAGCAATAAGACAATATAAGCTTTTTGCAAAAAGCTACGATGGAAAAACACTATGCATAAAAAACTCGAAGAAATAATCGCTAGGACGAAAGAGGACCTCGCTCACCGGAAAGCGCGGCTTCCTCTTGAGATTCTCAAGGACTCTTTGGTGACGGACGAACCGACCCGTCCGTTCAAAGAGGCGATAAAGCATCCGAAGAAGGGCTCTATGGCGGTCATCGCTGAAGTGAAACTCGCGTCCCCTTCGACAGGCCCATTGGGTTCTTCGGATGATATTCCTGCACGGGTCAGCGCGTACGAAGCGGGCGGCGCTTCAGCGCTCTCCATCGTGACTGAGAAACATTTCTTCGGAGGCGACCCCTGGTACCTCCGCATTGCGAAAAGCGCATCTGCGCTCCCGGTTTTAGAGAAAAATTTTATCGTAAACCAGTATCAGCTCTATGAAGCACGAAGTGCGGGTGCGGATGCCATCCTTCTCATCGCACGACTCCTCCCGCCAAGCGAACTTAAGGCGCTCGTCCTTGAATCGCAGATAATCGGTCTTGAGCCGGTCGTGGAGGTCTATGATGCAGAGGACCTGAAGAGCGCCCGAGCGACTGAAGCGGATATCATCGCCGTCAATGCCCGCAACCTCGACACCTTCTCGGTGGATGTGGTCCGGGCTGCGGCGCTTCTCGCATCAATCCCGCCTTCGTATGTTCGAATCGGATTTTCAGGTGTTTTTTCGCCTCCCGAAGCGAAGGCCTACAAAGATGCCGGCGCGGACGCGGTTCTCGTCGGGACCGCTCTCATGCAAGCTCCGGACATAGGAAAATTTCTGGAAGAAATCATATGAACCCCGTTAGAAATCATACCTGCGTGCATCACGCTGTCTTCCACTTTTCAAGCAGGTCTCAAAAATCAGCAATATGAAAAATAACACTGGCAAAATTTCTAACGGGGTCAAAGGATACTTCGGACAATTCGGCGGTACCTTCGTTCCCGAAACATTGATGAGCGCGCTCTCGGAGCTTGAGGTTGCATACGCGGCATTCACCAAGGACCCGAAGGCGAAGAAGGAACTCAAAATGCTTCTTCGGGATTTCGTGGGGAGGCCGACGGCTCTTTATTTTGCGGAAAATCTCACCAAGCATGTCGGAAGAGCAAAAATCTATCTGAAGCGAGAGGACCTCGCGCACACGGGCGCACACAAGATAAATAACGCTATCGGTCAGGCTTTGCTGGCAAAGTACATGGGCAAGACCCGCATCATCGCCGAGACGGGAGCAGGCCAGCACGGCGTTGCGACCGCGGCCGCGGCCGCCAAAGTAGGGCTCTCGTGTGATGTGTACATGGGCACGGTCGATATGGAGCGCCAAAAACCGAATGTCCTCCGGATGCGGCTCCTCGGCGCCACGGTGCGCGAGGTACAGTCCGGCTCACGGACCCTCAAAGACGCGATAAACGAAGCCATCCGCGACTGGGTCGCGAATGTGGAGGGTACGCACTACCTCCTGGGTTCGGTTCTGGGTCCCCATCCGTATCCGACCATGGTCAGGAACTTCCAGAGAGTCATCGGGATTGAAACCAAACGCCAGGCCAAGAGCGCATTCGGGACGCCTGACTATCTCGTTGCATGTGTCGGTGGTGGCAGTAATTCCATAGGCCTCTTTTACGACTTTCTTGGCGACAGACAGGTGAAGATGATCGGTGTCGAAGCGGGAGGATTGGGAATCAAGAGTGGCAAGCACGCGGCGCGGTTCATGGGCGGAGAAATCGGCATCCTTCACGGCACGAAATCGTTCGTACTTGAAAACGACGACGGGCAGATAATGGAAACCCACAGCGTTTCCGCGGGCCTCGACTATCCGTCAGTAGGGCCAGAGCATAGTTTTCTTCGGGAGAAGAACCGTATCAAGTATGTCGCGGTTACGGACAAAGAAGCGCTTGCCGCGTTCCATCTCCTCTCGGAAACGGAAGGCATCATTCCAGCCCTCGAATCCGCGCATGCGGTCGCGCATGCGGTGAAGCTTGCGAAGAAACTCTCGAAAGGGAAGACCATTGTCGTGAATCTTTCGGGCCGAGGCGACAAGGACTTGCCGGCGCTCGAAAAACTACATGAATAATATTGGGAAAAAATTTGAAGAATTGGAAAGACAAAAGCGGACCGCGTTCCTGCCCTTTATCGTGGCCGGTGACCCGGACTATTCAAGAAGCCTCGCATTTGCAAAAGAGCTCGCAAAGACCGCGGACTTTCTTGAAATAGGGTTCCCGTACTCGGACCCCCTTGCTGACGGGCCTACTATCCAAGCGGCTGATATGAGGGCCTTGAAAAGCGGAATGACAGTATCGAAGGTCTTCTCGCTCATTCGCGATATCCGAAAAGCGAGCGACATCCCCATAAGCGTTCTTGTCTACGCGAATCTCGTTTTCAAGCGAGGCATCGACCGATTCTACAGAGACGCAAAGCAAGCAGGAATCGATGGTGTTTTGATTCCTGATGTTCCTGTCGAGGAGTCGGAACCCTATGTCCGGGCCGCGAAGCGATACGGCGTAGACCCAATTTTTCTCGTAACGCAGACGACGACTGATGCGCGCTTGAAGGAGATTCTGAAGCACGCGAAGGGGTACCTCTATCTCGTTTCGGTTCTTGGTGTTACCGGGGGGCGTACGAGATTTGCCAAGGAAACCGGAGCGTTCATCCGGCGCATAGTCCAAAAGTCACCTCTGCCAATCGCAGTAGGATTCGGCATCTCGAAGCCCGCGCAGGCGAGGGCGTTCGCGAAGTCAGGCGCTGACGGCGTCATAGTTGGAAGTGCGCTAATCGATACCTATCAGGAGGGTGGATCAAAGAAGGCTCTAAGATTTGCGCGACGATTCGTGAATCACAAAAAAGTATCTGGCACCATTTCCCCACGGATTTAATCGCGTTTCGTCAGGTGAAGCTTGACGGTGTATATACAGGGTATATACTAACAATATGAATACTAAAATCATTTTCAGCACCCCCAAGAAGCTCAAAAGTGCCCTGATGAAAAAAGCAAAGAAACAGGGACTCACCATGAGTGCAGTGTTCAACCTTGCTGCACAAGCTTATGTTGATAACCGCATTGTACTTTCGCCGTTTGAGCGCGAGTTTCTCAAAAGCGTTGCTGATGCGAAAGCGGGGCGCGTAACATCCCTTAAGGATTTGATTAAGGAGCTGAAGCTCAATGTATGAAGGTCGTCTTGGCAGATACAGCCAAAACACAGCTTGCTTTGCTAACCAAGACGCAACAACTTCGAGTAGTAAAGAAACTTGTCTATCTTGAGAAAGTCGGCCTGCGCGGACTCCTCCGGATGAAAAATTCGCCGCTGTATCGTTTACGCGTCGGCGACTACCGTGTAATCGGTATTGCTGGCCAGAAAATTTTTACCATTTTGTACATCGGCCATCGTTCCAAAGTGTACAAGGATTTCGATTAGGATTTAGGAAGAACTTTTTGCAGCGCTGAAAATGAAAATACTCGTCAAAATCTGCGGAGTGAGGACGGTAGCGGCGGCAAAGGCGGCGCAGAAGGGCGGGGCGGATTTTCTCGGATTCAATTTCGTGCCGACTTCGAAAAGGCGTGTGAGCCCGGAGGAAGCAAAACGGATTATCGCCTCGCTTCCGAAGAAGGGAAGGCCGAAGCTGGTCGGTGTGTTTCAGGATGCGTCGCTCTCGGAAGTGCGACACACCATGAAATATGTTGGGCTCGGAATGGCCCAGCTTCATGGCAAGGAGTCAGTCGCATACGCGAGGAAGCTCAAGGTTCCTGTCATCAAAGCGGTCGCGCTTTCGCCGGACTTTGACGCGGAGCGCATAGCACGAACGCTCTCGGGCTATCCGGCGAAATATTTTCTTCTCGATAGGATAAAACGCGGGGAAGGAAAACGGCTCGATACTGACGCCGTAGCGGAGCTTGCTCGCCATGTGCCAGTATTGCTTGCAGGCGGACTTGATTCAAAAACGGTAGCCCGCGCTGTTCGGGAATCCGGTTTTCTCAAGGGAGTGGATGTCGCGGGAGGAATAGAGACGAGAGGGAAGCAGGATGTGAAGAAAATCAGAAAGTTCATCCGTGAGGCAAAATCCGTTTAGGCGGAGCTTGTATTGTTTCGCCAACGAAATGCTTCCGAAGCTCACAGATAAACGGTACCTGGTACCGTTTTTTTTACTAATTTCATAGAGGCGAGGCCTCTATGAAATGCCTAGTAAGTTATACTTACGCGATGGGAGAACATACTCCTTCAAAATCCGGAGGAGAAAAAGTGCAAGAGTTTCTTGCCCGCTCTGGATTTCTCAATACTTTCCATTCTCCAAAAGCTCTAGAAGAGTGGATGCAGGACCTATCGTACAGTGATTTTAAATCACATCTCGTTCGTTTAAACGGCATGCTCTGTAATGCGCCGATCAAACCGCGTTCGATGGACGGAACGGGGGACATTGGCATGAGTATGCCGGGGGTTGAGGATGTCGCATATTTACCTCCTCACCGTGAAGACCGTGATCATTTGCTTGCTCAGGTGTTCGAGAACCTAAAGAAAATTAAAAACTCTAAGGATAAAGCACTTCTTCTGTACTATGCCATTCAGGCAATACATCCTTTCTCTGACGGAAATGGTCGTACTGGTCGATTTCTTTATACGTTGCTTTCAGCTAACGCGGAGGAGGTAATTGGAAACAGACTTGCCTTGCTTATTGACGATGAGAAGGGCGGGGACTTAAAAACCGTGTCAGGGCGGAACAAATTCGCGAAACAAGTACTGTTTCCACAAAAGGCGTATTACTATCTTCAACGAGAATTAGCGAAAGAAATTTTAGAAAATGAGTTTCTTAATGAGTATGGTGCGATATACATTAGTGCTTTTGCCGGTCAAGGAAGACTTTCGAAAGATACGGCTACTGGGCTCGGGGAGGAAACTGCTCGTACAGTAAAGAATATACTTGGAGAAGAGAGTGTTGCCTGCTTCTCTATGCGCGCTCTTACTATCATGAGTCTGATACGAGAGTATCCAGAATTAGCGAAGTATCAATATGATACCAATAATGTTACTGGTAAGGGTCATGGTGTGGTCGGTGAAGATCTTGGCAAAAAAACACACGGTATAGAAGGGGAAGATCTAATGGAGGCACTTACACCAGAGCAAGCTAGGCGCACTATCGAGATTCATCGCCACCTAAAGCAAAGGTTCATTGCCATCATGATTGACGTGTTCGTTCATCCGGATGCGCATCAGGCAAAAAAGAATAATGCTCTTCAGCCGTTAAAAGAGTTTTTAAAACCTGAATGAGGTCTGTTCTCATTCAGGTTTAGTCTTTCGGTTTTACTATTTTCATAAATACGTCCTGCGGAACGTGGGCTTTGTTTGACCCCTGCTCGCCCCGACGCTCCTCCCCCTTTTTTTGCTTATCCAAGACCGGAAATGGTACCAGGTACCTTTAATCCACTAATCTCCGGAAAGTTCATCCGTGAGGCAAAATCTGCTTAGTTATACACACCGTACTTGACCCCGTTGTAGATATCGGCGTCATGGCTTTTGCGTGCAAAGTGTGACGCGTTGTGGCAATCGAACCATATCCCATACATCGATAGGGGTGAGTTCTTGCCATGCTGCGCAACGCCGATATTCACAACCGGGTTGACATATAAGCCCCATCATGTACATTGATATAGCAATTACATGAAACCTCGCGCAGTCGCATATTTCTGGTTTTATTTTACAGCCTCTCGCCGGAGGGTAGCTTGATTTTGCACATCTAGATAATCTGCAAACAACAAGAACCTCTGGCAACAGAGGTTCTTTTTTTGTAGCTCGATTCCACATGAAAATCATCGCTAAAAAAACAAATAAGCTCTCCGGGACGGTAATCCCGCCCGCATCGAAGTCCCACACCATCCGGGGTCTTGTGATTGCGGTCCTTGCAAGGGGCACATCCATCCTCAAGAACCCGCTCGCGAGCGAGGACACGGATGACGCCGTACGAGCGTGCCGTGCCTTGGGCGCGAAAGTAGTAGCAACGAAGCGGGCCATTACGGTTACGAGCCGCGGGGTTCCGCTCTCGGGAGTGAGCTCGAAGATTTCGACAGGGAATTCAGGCATCACTGCCCACTTCACGATGCCACTCTTGGGCCTCCGGAGTAGCGCCGACCGCCCCGTTACATTCGACTGCGGACCCCAGATGAAAAAGCGTCCGATCGGGCCTCTCGTAAAGGCGCTTACAGAACTCGGGATGCACCTTACGCCTTCTTCGGGGAATCTCCCTCTCCGCATCTCGGGAACGCTTCAGGGCGGCGCATCTTCCGTCAACGGCCTTACCTCACAGTACCTCTCGGCGCTCTTGCTTTCGCTCCCCTGCGCTCCTCGCGATTCCGTCATCACGGTCGAGAATCTCCACGAGCGCCCCTATGCCCGCATGACCGAGCAGACGCTAGAGAAATCAGGCATCAGATTTTCACACTCGCGCCGCGGGAAAAAAGATACATACAGGATTCCCGGAGGCCAGCGCTACAAAGCGTTTTCTATGTCCGTGCCCGGCGATTTTTCATCAGCGTCATACATCATCGCCGCCGCGGTTCTCATCCCCGGTACGGTGGCCGTGCGCGGACTCGACATGGACGACGCACAGGGCGATAAGGAACTTATCCCGATACTCATATCCATGGGAGCTTCGATTAAAAAGAGAAATGGCGACCTCGTAATCCGAGGCGGCAAGCCGCTCAAGGGCAGAAAAATAGATGCGAATGCGATACCGGATTTGGTTCCGACCTTGGTGGTTGTCGCGACGCAGGCCGAGGGAAAAACCGACATCGTGAATGTCGCGCAAGCGCGCATCAAAGAAACCGACCGTCTGCATTCGATGTCCGAGGGGCTCCAGAAGCTCGGCGCGCGGGTCGTCGAGCACCACGACGGAATCACCGTCTACAGGAGTAATCTCACAGGCGCCTCGGTCCGTGGGTTCGGGGACCATCGCACCGTGATGGCGCTCTCGCTCGCGGGCATGCTCGCGGAGGGAACGACGATCGTGAATGGCGCGGAGGCCGTTCGGAAGACTTTCCCCGGTTTCGTTCCGCTTATGAAAAAGCTTGGCGCGAATATCAAATCAATCAATTAAAAAATATGCAACACATCATACTCATCGGCTTCAAGCACACAGGTAAGTCGTCCATCGGGAAGCGCCTCGCCGAGCGCCTTGGTCTCTCGTTCCAGGAACTGGACAGCATCGTGGAAGACATCGACGAGCGCGCGAACGGCATCCGCCGGAAGCCGCGCGAGATTATGCGCGCGGAAGGAGAGCCATACTTTAGGAAGCTTGAGGCGGAGGCGCTCAAAACCGCCATCACAGAGCCTGTGGCGACGGTCATCGCCGCAGGTGGTGGCACTCCCATGATTCCGGAAAACCGAGAACTCATCGGGCGTCACTTGGTCGTTCTTATACAGGCCACGAAAGGCGTCATGTATGAGCGCATCATGGTCCACGGAAAACCGGCGTTCTTTCCCGAGGGTGAGGATTCGTACCAGGCGTTCCTCCGGATCCTTGCCGAGCGCGAGCCGGTATTCCATGAACTTGCCGATGTCGTTGTCATGAACAACCGCAGCATAGACGACGCGGTCGAGGAGGCAATCGGCACCATCAAGAAGGGCTCTCTCGTCGTAACGATATGAATCCCGTTAGAAGTTCTACCAGGATACCCCGTGTTGTCTGCCGATTTCCAAGCTTGTCTCTAAAAACAGATATATGAAAAACATTTCTGGCAATACTTCTAACGGGATGAAAACCGTCCTTCTCATCCACGGCCCGAATCTGAATGCTTTGGGCAGGCGCGACACCAATCATTACGGCACACTGACTTTGCCGGCGCTTGTCCGGTACGCGTCCAGCGTGGCCAAGAAGCTCGGCATCAGGCTGGTTTCATTCCAGTCGAATCACGAAGGAGCCCTTATCGATTTCATGCAGAAGCGCTCCGCGAAAGCGAGCGGCATCATCGTGAACGCGGGAGCCTTGACGCACTACTCGTACGCGCTTCACGACGCCATCCTCGATGCCGGACTCCCGACGGTCGAGGTCCATCTTTCTGATATCTCGAAGCGAGAGGCGTGGAGGAGAAAGTCCGCCATCTCGCCCGCCTGCATCAAGAGCATTTCCGGGAAGAAAGAAAAAGGATACGAGGAAGCATTGGAAGTACTCGCGCGAGTCATGAGAAAAAAATGAAAAACAAACCGACCATCGTGAACGCGGTCATCGGATATCCTCTCCTCCATACGCGGAGTCCTGTGCTTCATGCGGCTGCATATCGCGCGCTCGGCATCGATGCGGAAATGGTGCCGTTTTCCGACCCAGACATCAGGAAGCTCCTGACCGGCATCCGCGCGCTTCCCATCCGGCTCGTCGCAGTCACTATGCCTTTCAAGACGAGCGTGATGCCGTTCCTTGACCGCATCGAGGCGCAGGCGAAGAGCGTGAATGCCGTCAACACCATACTGAAAACGGGTGGCAGGCTCCTCGGCTACAACACCGATGTGGATGGCATACGCTACACCCTCCGCAACACTCGCCTCAAGGGGAAGCGCGTTCTTCTTGTGGGCGCGGGCGGCGGCGCCCGCGCGGTCGCGTCCGTCGTTTCGCACGCGGGCGGAGAGCTCATGTACCTCAACAGGACACCGAAAAAGGCTTCGATGCTCGCAAAGGACTTCGGCGGGCGCATCGTCCGTGCAAAGGGACTCCGCGCGGACGATATAGATGTCATTGTGAACGCGACGCCCATCGGCATGCATCCCAAAACGGCACGCATGTCCGTTCCGGAGCGCCTTATCGCGAGGCACCAAACGGTCTTCGATCTCGTCTACAATCCCATTCTGACGCACCTTCTCAAGGCCGCGAAGCGGAAGGGTGCCACAACCGCCTCCGGGCTCGACATGTTCGTCGTCCAGGGCTTGCGCCAAACCGAGCTCATGAGCGGACTGAAGGTCATAACTCCGGCTTTCGTCGCGCGCATGAAAAAAGTCCTCTTAAAAACAAACCTATGAATCCCATTAGAGGCTATAACGTTGTGAGATACTCTCAAAATCCGACACCTATGCCGAAGGTCCATACTTATCAGATTCCGCTTAACGTACGGATGCCTCGGGCATCCTGCCTCTAACGGGATGAATATCACCGTCATCAAGAAGCTTCCTCCCGTCGAAGACATAATCCAAGAATTCCCGCTCTCTGACGATGGGCTCGAGCTCGTGAATGTTTCGAGAAGGGAAGTGAAAGATATCATCGAAGGCAAGGACTCCCGTTACATCGTGGTCGTCGGCCCCTGTAGCGCATGGCCGAAGGAGGCGGTCTTCGAATACGCCGTGAAATTGAAGAAGCTCGAAGAGAAGGTTCGTGACGCTTTGAAAATCGTGATGCGGGTGTATATCCAGAAGCCGAGAACCACGAAAGGCTGGACCGGACCTGTAAACCAACCCGACCCCTTGGACAAAGCCGACATCGCCGCGGGCATCAGGTACTGTCGCGAAATGATGGTTCGCGTCGTTCATGCGGGGCTTCCCATCGCGGACGAAGCGCTCTTCACTCATAACACAAAAGGATTCTTGGAGCTCCTCTCGTGGGTCGCCATAGGCGCACGGAGCGCGGAGGACCAAGAGCATCGCTTGTTCGCGTCCGCTCTCGACTGCGCGGTCGGCCTTAAGAATCCGACCGCGGGTTCCATAGAGATAGGAGTGAATTCAGTCGTCGCCGCACAGCATCCGCACACGGCGGTCTTGGATGGCTACGAGGTTCGTACGCACGGAAACCCATACGCGCATCTCGTCCTCCGCGGAGGGGAACATGGACCGAACTATCGACCCGAGGACCTCGCAAAGGCGCTTTCTGAGATGAAGAAGCATGCCATAAAAAATCCATCCTTGGTGATAGATGTGAGCCACGACAACGCGAAGGTGGGAGGGGTGAAGCACGCGAAGAACCAGGTGGAAGCGGTGCACGAGATAATGGCGACCTTGCACGACCGGCCCGAATTACGCGGACTCGTGAAAGGATTCATGATTGAAAGTTTCTTAAAAGAGGGATGCCAGAAAGCGGTCGCGTCACATCCTGAGAACTTGGATTTGGGCGGACTCTCCATCACCGATCCGTGCTTGGGCTGGGACACGACGGAAGAACTCCTTCATGAGCTCGCGGAGTTCAAAAGAAAACATGGTTAAAGTAAATCTGAAAAAAACCGTCGATGAATCGTATCCTGTCGCCGTCGAGGCGGGTCTTTCGGCGCGCATCCCCGCGCTCATCGCGCGCAGGTATCCTGCGAGCCGCTATGTCATCATCTGCGATCGGTTTACGGCGAAGCTGGTCGGCAAGCGTCTCGCTGTCGGACTCAGGAACAAAGGAATGAAGACGCTTCTCCTCTCGATTCCGGGAGGCGAGCACTCGAAAACGCGCGCGGCGAAGGAGCGCCTCGAAGACGCGATGCTCAAAGCCGGATGCGATCGTCAGTCCCTCGTCGTGGCCGTCGGAGGAGGCGTCGTCGGCGACCTTGCGGGGTTCGTGGCGGCCACCTACATGCGAGGCGTCAGGTACATCCATGTTCCGACGACCATGCTCGCGATGGTCGACAGCGCGATAGGCGGAAAAACCGGCGTTGATACCAGAGAGGGGAAGAACCTCATCGGAGCCTTTTTCCAGCCAGCTGCTGTCCTCGCGGACCCTGTGCTCCTTCGTGCGCTTCCGCAGAGGCAATTAATGAGCGGCCTCATCGAGGCGGCGAAAATGTTCATGACTTCTGACCGGAGCGCGTTCGCCTACCTCAAGAAAAATGCATCCTCTGCGCTTTCCCGAAATCCGAAAGTCCTCACGCACATCATCAAGCGGGCCGCAGGCATCAAAGCCGGAGTGGTGAGCGCGGACGAGAAGGAGGCGGGCAAGCGCATGGTTTTGAACTTCGGCCATACCATAGGGCATGCGCTCGAGAAGCTCTCCGACTACCGGATTATCCACGGAGAAGCGGTGGCCTTAGGGATACTCGTCGAAGGGAGGATCGCCATGAATCAAGGGGTGCTTTCTCGACATGATTACGAAGCAATCGCTGACCTCCTTGCGTCCTTCCGAACGAAGCCGGAGACTCTCTCACGATTCTCTCCACGCGCGGTAGTCCGCGCGGCGAGAGGCGACAAGAAAAGCATCGGGGGACGCGCGCGCTATGTCATCCTGAAGAAGATAGGAGCCGTCGAGGTGAAGAGCGGCGCTTATGCTCACTCGGTTCCGGAAAAGGATGTCATTCGCGCTCTGAAAGAGGCCGTATTATCAGTACACTAACTAAAGCGTATGGCGGGAAATTCATTCGGGCAGTTGTTCAGGATAACCACTTTCGGCGAATCGCACGGGGGCGCTTTGGGTTGCGTCATTGACGGTTGTCCGCCCGGGATCGCAATATCTGAAGAAGAGATACAAAAGGAGCTCGACCGCAGGCGCCCGGGGCAGAGCGCCATCACCTCGCCCCGGAAGGAGGCCGACACTATCCACATACTCTCCGGCGTATTCGAAGGAACGACGATGGGCACACCGATACTCCTTCTTGCGAACAACACCGACATGCGGCCGGAGGACTACGAGCATCTCAAATCCTCGTTCCGTCCTTCGCACGCCGACTACACCTACCTCGAGAAGTACGGCCGACGGGATTTCCGGGGCAGCGGCCGCGGAAGCGCTCGAGAGACCCTGGCTCGCGTCGCCGCGGGCGCCATCGCGAAGAAGTTCCTCAAGGAAAGGCTCGGCGTTGAGATAGTGAGTTATGTGGAAACGGTCGGCGACATCTCGACCAGCATTGATTACCGCACCGTTCATGTGGACGCGGTCGACGCGAGCATCGTCCGATGTCCGGACCCGGCCGTCGCGGAGATGATGATAAAACGCATCGAAGAAGTAAAAGCCGAAGGGGATTCCATCGGAGGCATCATCCGCGGCGTGATACGGAATGTCCCCGTCGGTCTCGGTGAGCCGGTTTTCGATAAGATATCGGCTGATCTGGGCAAGGGGATGCTTTCCATAAACGCGGTGAAAGGCTTCGAGATAGGTTCGGGATTCAAGGGTGTCTCGATGAAGGGAAGCGAGCACAATGATGAATTCCACATGGAAGGGAAGCGCGTCCGCACGAAGACCAATAATTCTGGCGGAACCTTGGGAGGTATTACGAACGGCGAGGACATCTACTTCAGGGTTGCCTTCAAGCCCGTCGCGACCATCGGAAAGAAGCAGAAGACGGTTTCGGTGAAGCATGAGGAAGTCGAACTCACGGCGTCCGGCAGACACGACCCTTGCGTCCTTCCTCGCGCGGTTCCCATCGTCGACGCCATGAGCGCCCTTGTTGTCATGGACCACTACCTCCGTCACCGGGCGCAGAACGGCTAATATGAAAAAAACCACGCTCGCCGTCGCAGGGGACCAAGGCTCTTTCTCGGAGGAGGCGGGCCTCATGTACGCGGGGAGAGTCGGGATGGACCCGGAGATGGTTTTCGCGATAGATATGGAAGGCACGCTGTCCGCGGTTGAGAACGGAAAAGCCGAGTTCGGCATATTTCCAGTGGTGAACTCGCGTGGTGGACTGGTCCAGACGGCGTTCGAAGCGATGGGCAACCACCTCTTCACGCTTGTCGATGAAGTATGGCTCGATGTGCACCAGTGCCTCCTCACGCTTCCGGGCGTCGGGAAATCGGACATTACGGAGATCGTAAGCCACCCGCAAGCGCTCTCGCAGTGCGAACGGCATCTCGCGAAAGAATTTCCGAACATCAAGCTTCGTGAGTGGGAAGACACCGCGAAGGCCGCGAAAGATCTCGCCGTGGGTATCCTTCCGAAAACCGCGGCGGTCATCGCTCCCGCGCGCTCTGCCGCGATATACGGCCTCACGATTTTGGAAAAAGCCATACAAGACTACAAACCAAATCTGACCACCTTCATCGTCGTTGCACATCATGTTCCGAAAACCCACTAGCAAAAAAATCATTTTCGGCGTAATCGGCTATGGCCGGTTCGGGCGTTTGTGGGCGCGCGAGCTTTCGCGGCATGGACGGGTTGTGGTGTATGACACGAGAAAGGCACACATGAATCGCGCTCCGCGCGGCATCCGATTCGCCAAATTGTCCGAGGTCGCGATGTCTGACTTTCTCTTTCTCGCGGTCCCGGCTTTCCGGCTCGAAGAATGCTGCAAGAGAATCCGGACTCTTCTTCAGCCGACGACGATGGTTCTGGATACCTGCTCAATCAAGGTCTGGCCAGTGGCGGTCATGAAGAAGTTCCTTCCAAAAGGGCAAGCGATACTTGGAACGCACCCGCTTTTCGGTCCTGATTCGGCTCGCATGAACGGAGGAATCCGTGGTTTCAAGGTGGTTGTTTGTCGCGTGAGAGGGGACACTGCGCGTGAACGGGAAATAGTGCGTGTTTTCAAAGGGCTTTCTCTCAAGGTCATCATCTCGACTCCTGCCGAGCACGACCGAGCCATGGCTCGCTCCCAAGCCCTGGTCCATTTCGCGGGTCGTGCGCTCGGTGCTTTCAAACTCAAGGAACAGGAGATTTCGACTCCTGATTACGAGACTCTGCTTCGTATGCAGAACATGGTCGTCAATGATACCTGGCAGCTTTTTTCAGATATGCAGGAGAAGAATCCGTTCGCGTCGAAGATTCGTGAGCGGTTCGTCGAGAGTCTTGAGCGCTTGGATGCGGACATCTCGGTGCGAAGCGACCCACAAAGCCTTCGTGCGGGCATCGAGAGGATTGATCGAGAAATCTTGACCCTCCTTGCTTCCCGCATGACGCTTTCACGCGCGATCGGAAAGTTGAAAAAGGCCAAAGGTCTTCCCGTGCGCAATCGCACGCGCGAGGGCGCGCTCGAGGCCATGCGCCTCAAGCGCGCGAAGGAGCTCGGCCTCGATTCGGCTTTCGTGAAAAAGATTTTCACGAATGTGGTCGCCCACTCGCGGAACCTCCAGCGTTCCCAATCATGAAGCGCACCATTCTCATCCTCAAAGAATCAGAGACCGCAGCGATGAACGGCCTCGCTCTCGCGAGGATTGCTCGAGGCCAGAAGGTCTATAACCTCGCTACCGGAGAGCCGATGGTTCCCGTATCGCCGAAGCTCATCCGGGCCGTGACAGCGGCGCTCAGGGCTGGAAAGACGCACTATCCTCCGATATCCGGGATACCGGAGTTGCGCTCTGCGGCCGCACGGTGGGCACACCGGACGCGCGGAAGCCGGTATACGGCAGAAGAAACGCTTGTCGTCCCGGGAGGCAAGTTCGGCATCTTCATCCTTCTTCAGGCGCTCGTCAGTCGTGGAGACGAAGTTCTTGTCCCTGCGCCCTACTGGGTCTCGTACCCGGTGATGATTCGCATTTTCAAAGGAGTGCCGAAAATCATTCCATCGGCCCCTGCTTCGGGATGGAAGATTTCGCCAGATGACATCGTGAAGCATGCGACGAAAAAAACGAAAGTGCTTATCCTGAACAACGGCGTGAATCCAACGGGCGCTCTGTACAGCCGCCGAGAACTTTCCGGAATCCTCGAAGCCGCTGCCTCGAGGGGGATTTTTGTCATCTCTGATGAGGTGTACAGCGGCCTCGTGTACGAGGGCGCGTATGTATCGGTTGGTTCGTTCCCAAAGTATCGGAAAGAAGTTGCCATCATCGAGAGTGCTTCGAAAAATTTTGCGATGACCGGTTTCCGGATAGGACTCGTTTTTCTGAAAGACGCCATCCTTATGAAGACGCTCGCGGACCTCGTAAGCCAGTCGACGACCGGGGTTGCCACGGCGAGTCAGTGGGCTTTCTTGGCCGCGCTCAAGGACGCGAGCGCCCTGACCCGTTTCGTGCGAACCGCCATGAAAAAGCGCCGTGATGCCTTTCTCTTGGTTTTTGAAAAGGAATTCGGTGTGGAGCTTCCTCCGCCCCCGTCAGCGCTCTATTCGTTCGTTCCGCTCGTTGCCATGGGGTGGCACGGACGCGACTCTGCGCGATTCTGCCGTCGCGCGATAGACGAAGCCGGAGTCGCGCTGGTACCGGGGCATGCGTTCGGCGTCGAAGGCTATGTCAGGTTTTCCTTCAGCGGGGGTCCGCACGTCATCACGGACGGCATTCGCGCGCTCAAGGATTGGATTCGGAAAACAAACGGAGGTCGATGGTCCTATCCTCGAGGCTGAGTCCCGAAGAACGCGCTGCAATTGTGGCAGCTATTGAAGCCCAAGAGGTAATAATAAATAGATTAAGAGGTGAGCACGCTGAGCTTAGAAATGCTTTGCTGCGCGCTTGCGGTGTTTCTTCCGTGGACGGTCTCGCCTGCTACCTTTGAACTAGGACACTCCATATACTGGAGGAATGAAACAAGGAACGCACTATCAGCAGCTTTCATTTGATGAGTGCGTTGCCATCAAAACACTCTTGAGCCGTCGCTGGCACGTAGCAAAAAAACCATCGGCCGGGGGCCATCTGTATCAAGGAACCGAAAAAAGATGGCTGACCCCATTTCCACGGTAACCTTTACATAAGCGCAAAGGTATTGTCTAGTGAGCTCCGGTCGATGAGCTCACACAATCACTTAGCGCCAAGCAATCACTATGTCCAAGAAATCAACATCACACGGAACGGCGAGCATACGCGAGGCACGCATGCTCGATATCAATCTCTCCTCGAACGGAAGAGGGGCGTCTCGTGGTGAAGACCTGGAAACAATAGCGAAAGCAAAAAAAAGCCAGACAAATCACAAGACCCCCTCTTCCGAGGGGGATTTTTGTTTTTTGGCAGGTCGATCGCTTAGAGAAAACTATTAACAGGGTACTAATCTAATAAAATAATATGCCTAAACGAGAAAGAATCGTGTCTCAAAGATATGTTGCGCAGACCGTGAGGCAAGAGGTAGGGAGAGTATTCTCGCACCCCGTAGCCGAAAATCCTGTAGGGATTCACTTCGAGTCATACGCGCATTTGAATACTCTAGCTGAAGTACGACAAGCAATTCGACAGGAAAAACGCTGGAAGCTTGCCGGAAAGGCTCACAAGGAATGGATTCAGCGGAATTCTAAGACATGGACTGCCTGGCGGTTTAGGCAGCCAGGCATTTGGTTCTCGTTCTTAGGAGATTCGCCAGACGATCTGAATGGCCCGGTACTCCACTGGGATGCTACAAACAAAACCTTTGCCGGATTCCCATCGTGGGGAGACGGTCGGTGGCACGCTACGAACAGAGTCGTCTTCGTAGCTAACTAATTCGTAACTGGTTCATTTGTCTGAAGAGAAAAATCTATGGTCCTATCCTCGAGGCTCACGCGCTCGACGATGAAGGTGGCCGGGTCGCCGAGTCGCAATATTTTTTTAGTCGTCCGTCCCACCGCGGCGAATTTCTTCGGGTCGTGTTCGTAGGTATCGTCGGTTATCGTTGCGAGCCGGACGAGGCCTTCGGCACCGGTCAGGCTGTCCTCGATGAAGATACCCCACTCGGTAACGCCCGAGATGACTCCCTCGCGCTTCTCGCCGATTAGCTTCGCGAAGTACTCGACCTGCTTCAGCTTCACCGAAGCGCGCTCTGCCTCGGCCGCATCCACTTCGCGCGATGAGGCGTGGACGGCTTTCTGCTCTATCTGTGCAGGATCTTCGGTTATTTGCTTCCCTTCGAGGATTGTTGCGAGCGTCCGATGAACCATGACATCCGGATAGCGGCGGATGGGGGAGGTAAAGTGCGCGTAGTCATCGAACGCAAGGCCGTAGTGGCCGATGTTCTTGGTCGTATACACAGCTTTCGCCATGGAGCGGATGGTCGCGGTGGTGATGAGGCGCTCCTCGGGCTTGCCCTTGGCCTGCGTCAAAATACGATTTAGGTCTTTCTGCGAAGTCCCGGTTTTCGACCCGCCTGCGCGGGCAGGGAGTGAAAGCTGGTAGCCGATGGCGCGCAGGAATACGGAAAGCTCGTCGAGCTTCTCCGCGTTCGGGACATCGTGGATGCGGTATACGAAAAGGCGGTTCTTCCGGCCGAGGCGTTTTGAGACATATCCGGCGACCTCGCGGTTCGCGAGGAGCATAAGTTCTTCGATGAGCTGATGACTCTCCGTGTAGATGGTGCGCTTGAATCCGATTACCTCGCCCTTTGCATCCAAGACCGGACGCACTTCGTCCGTGCCAAACATGACCGCACCTTCGTCGAAGCGCTTCTTGCGGAGCGCTGATGCGAAGCGCCAAAGTGCTGAAAGTTCCGCATGGTACGGAAGGGCGGTTTCTTTCAGGGCTGTGTCCGCCCCGTCGTAGGTGAACCGCTTTGTGGAGCGGATGACGGTGCGTCCGAACCATCGGTCCGTAACCTCGTCGCCTTTTACAGTGAAGACGGCAGAGAAGGTAAGTCGGTCTACTTCGGGCTTCAGAGAACAGAGGTCGTTGGAGAGCTGGGGCGGCAACATGGGGATGGTGCGGTCCACGAGATAGATGGAGGTCGCCCGTTTCTCCGCTTCTCGGTCGAGAAGGGATCCGGGGCGCACGAAATGCGTCACATCAGCGATGTGGACACCTATCTCTTCGCTTCCGTCTTCGAGTTTCCGGTAAGAAATCGCATCGTCGAAATCCTTCGCGTTCTCCGGGTCGATGGTCAAAGTCGGAATGCCTCTGAAATCTTTCCTCGATGTATCGACTTCGTACGTCGATACATCAGACCACTCGGCGTAAAGCTTGTCCGCTTCATCAAGGACATCTTTCGGGAAATCGGTTTCGAATCCTCGCGCGGCGACGATGGCGCGCATCTCGGTTTCGTGCTCGCCTGCGGGCCCGATAACCTCCCGCACTTTTGCGAGAGGCCCTCCGCCAGCCGGCGGATTCCATTCGACGACATCGATGACGGCCTTATGCCCCACGGGTGCACCGGAAGCGCCCACGATGCGGAAGTCGAAATAGACACGCGGGTCGTCGGGCCGGAGCCCGACACCGTCAGCGGTTTTCACCAGCTCTCCCACGAAGGAGCCGCGCTTTCGCTCGAGGACTTGGACCACACGCCCGACGACCTCTCTTTGTCCACGGCGCGTTACTATCTCGACGAGGTCGCCCGAGAGGGCGCTACCCAAGGCATCGCGGAGTATGGGAATGTCGCCATTTTCTTGGAGAAGGAATCCGCGCCCACCACGGGTTACATCGATGATGCCGCGTACCCTTCCTCCCCCGGCTGCGGGTTTTGGCAACTGTTTCTTTTCTTTCTCACGCATGGCGCCACTATAGCAAAGCGTTGCGGAAATACGGCCTTTCTGCTAGAGTCCTTCCTATGTTAGCTATCCGATTCCAGAGGACCGGCCGGAAGAACGATCCGTCGTTCCGCATCATCGTGTCTGAGAAGGCCCGGAGCCCGAAAGCGGGTAATCCCCTCGAGGTCGTCGGTTCCTACAATCCCAAGACCAAGCACACAATCATCAACGCGGAGGCCGTAAAAGGATGGCTCTCGAAAGGTGCCAAGGCCTCCGGAACCGTCCACAATCTCCTCGTGACAAAAGGCGTCATCACCGGAAAGAAAGTGAATGTCCTCCAGAAGCGGAACATCAAGAAGGACCTGCCTGCGCAGGCAGGAGGTGAGGAAACGACAGCGGCTCCAGCTCCAGCACTAGCACCAGCTCCCAGCGCTCCATCGGTAGAAGCAGAAGCTCCCAAGGCCGAGGCCACCGAGAAAGTTAAGAGTTAAGAGTTCAGAGTCTTGAGTTAGTCCAGAGTCTTGAGTTAGTCCAGAGTCTTGAGTTAGTCCAGAGTCTAGAGTTAAGAGTCCAGAGTCTAGAGTTAAGAGTCCAGAGTTATTGTTCCTACTCTAAACTCTAAACTAGCAACTCTGCACTTCTTAATAGGCCTCCTTGCGCGGAGGTTATTTTTTTGGGATACTTTCCAGATACGGCCTTACGGTCGCTTAACACATAAATATCCCGCTATGCAGAATACTGATCAGGAATTCCTCGAGTATGTTGTCAAGATGCTCGTCGATAATCCGAGTGATGTGAAGGTTAACCGACAGGTAGATGAGATGGGGGTTCTCCTCACGCTCGATGTGAATGCCGCGGACATGGGCAAGGTCATCGGCCGCTCCGGTAACACCGCGAAAGCAATACGCATCCTTCTCCGCGTGGTAGGTATGAAGAATAACGCCCGCGTGAACCTGAAGATAAATGAACCCGCTGGCGGCACGCGCCCCGAGCGTTTGGAGCGCTCCAGCATGGGCGGTGGCATGACCGGTCCTTCATCGATGCCGCCGATGATTCCCGAGCAGGGAGCAGCATCGCGCTCCGTCGACGAAGCACTTGAAGACCTCAAGTTCTAGATTCAAGTCCCCAATTCCAAAACATCTAACGAAATGTTTGGGCAAACAAAACTCCCCTAAGGGGAGTTTTGTTTTTAAGTAATACACCCATATATGGGTGTGTATGAAGGAGATAGTTTTTAGCGGAGCAGGGTTTTAGTTTGGCTGCATCCTTGGAAAATATCGGCATACTGAATACACAGGCATTCCAGCCTGTTTTTTTGTGGGATATGGGCGCTGGCGCGAAGTCTGAGTAAATGGAATACTTGAATCAGTGATGAAGCTTACTTTCCACATCATCACGCTTTTTCCTGAAGCGTTTGATTCATATCTTTCTTCATCCATCCTCGGTCGGGCAATCCGCGAGAAGAAAATAGGAGTGAAGTTCTATAACCCGCGCGATTTTTCCCATGATAAGTGGCACAGAGTCGACCAGCGTCCCTACGGCGGGGGACCCGGGATGGTTCTCGAGGCCGAATCAATTCTCAAAGCGGTGGAAGCCGCTTTGAGAAAAGTTAAGAGTCCCCAGTCCAGAGTTAAGAGTAAAACTCAAAACTCAAAACTCAGAACCAGAAACTCCGCGGTCGTTTATTTTTTCGACACCTCCGGAAAAGAGTTCACGAATACGGACGGACGCGCTCTTGCGCGGAAAGCGAAGGACCTCGTTCTCATCTGCGGAAGATACGAGGGCGTCGATGCGCGCGTTCAGAAGATTCTTAAAGCGAAGAAGATTTCCGTGGGGCCGTATGTCCTTACGGGGGGCGAACTCCCTGCCATGATAGTCATGGATGTCACCGCGCGGCAGATCCCGGGGGTCTTGGGAACATTCGAGTCGGTCGAGGAAGAGCGCATCGCCGCGAGCGAGGTCTACACCCGGCCCGAGGTCTTGCTTTGGAAAGGCAAAAAATACAAGGTTCCAAAAGTACTCTTATCAGGTCACCACATAAAGATAAACGAGTGGAAAGCGAAGCGAATGAAATGAGCGGAGTCCCGCACATGCTACATACTGCGGGGGGAAGAAGTGCCGGGCCCCGAAGGTCCTCCTTTCTGGGAATCATGCGAAGATCGGCGCTTGGTAAAGAGAAACGCCGATAATCCTTCCCCCTTATTGCTTTCCCCAGGGGAGGGGTTGACGGCTTTCCACAAAGGGATACAATAATCAGTACCACTAGGTGATTGAGTTTTGGGGAGGGGTGGGGTTTAAATAATTTAAGACCGTAACAAAGCGGAACGCGCTTTTTGTGCGTTTCGTTATATGCTCGTCTATGGCAAAACCAATGCCCCAGAAGCGCTTCGCGCGTTACCGTGAACCCCGCGTCCCGATGCCGGACTTGGTCGCACCTCAGGTGGCGAGTTTCCGCACATTCGTTTCTGACGGTCTCTCGGCTCTCTTCAAGGAATTTTCTCCCATCCTCGACTACTCGAAGAAAAAGTTCGAGCTCGAGTTCGTTGATTTCGAACTTGGGCTTCCGAAGGTCGACGAATATGGCGCGAAGGACAGCAAGCTCACCTACGACGCTCCTTTGAAAGCGACCGTTCGTCTCCACAACAAGACCCTCGGCTCTAAGAAGGAGCAGACTGTCTTCCTTGCTGATTTTCCTATCATGACGGATCACGGCACCTTCATCATCAACGGAGTAGAGCGCGTCATCGTACCCCAGCTTGCACGAAGCTTTGGGGTATTTTTTAGTGCGAACGAGGTCAGGAACAAGGTATGTTTTGGCGCAAAAATAATCCCCGCCCGCGGTGCGTGGATCGAGATCGACTCTGAACCGGACGGTGCCATCTTCGTGAAGATAGACCGGAAGCGCAAGTTCCCGGTAACGACACTTCTCAGGGTTCTCGGTGCGACCTTTGACCGCGATATGCTCACCCTTTTCGAACGCGTGCCGGGAGGCAAGGCCGCCATACAGGCGACTCTCGAGAAGGACCCCGCGAAAGCCATCGAACAGTCCTATGTCGAGATATACCGCCGCCTTAGGGACGGTGACCTCGCGACGGCGGACACCGCCCGTGAATATGTAAAAGGAATCTTTTCGTCCGAGCGCTACGACCTCTCGTACCCTGGCCGGCACCGCTTCAACCAGCGATTCAAGCGCTCTATGGACAAAGTGGAACTCAACCGCCGCACCCTTTCCATGGATGACATCGCGCTCATCGTTGCGCACATCATCCAACTCAATACCACTCCCGGCGCGGAAGGCGACGACATCGACCACCTCGGCTTCCGTCGCGTCCGCCAGGTAGGCGAACTTCTTGAAGCGCGCGTCCGGGTCGGCCTTTCCCGCATGAAGAGGAACATCCAAGACAAGATGTCGACCATCGACATCGAAACTTCCATTCCGACCCAGCTCGTGAATCCGCGACCCCTCGCGGCAGCCATCAAGGAGTTTTTCACTGCGAACCAGCTCTCGCAACTCGCCGCTCAGCAGAACATCTTGGACGAACTTGAAAACCTCCGTACGGTTTCCGCGCTTGGCCCCGGCGGTCTCACGCGCGAGCGCGCGGGCTTCGAGGTCCGCGATGTGCACACTTCGCACTACGGTCGCCTGTGTCCAATTCAGACACCTGAAGGCCAGAACATCGGCCTGATACTCCGCCTCGCGAGCTACGCGCGCATCAACGACTTCGGTCTCATCGAAACTCCGTATGTGAAGGTTGAGAAAGGAAATGTGACCCAAGAGATTAAATACCTGAACGCGTTCGAGGAAGAACAATATCCGATAGCGCACGCGGCCGTGCCGCTCACGGGCGACGGCAAGCTCGAGGGAGATTATGTTGAGACGCGTCTGAAGGGCGAGCCGACCCTGACTCCGCGCGACGAAGTCGCGTACATGGACATCTCGACCAACCAGATGTTCTCAATCGCCACCTCGATGGTTCCGTTTGTCGAGAACGACGACGCGAACCGCGCGCTCATGGGTTCGAACATGCAGAAACAGGCGACACCCTGTGTCGTGCCTGAGACGCCCATCGTTGCGACCGGCATGGAAGAGCTGGCTGCGCGCGACACGGGGCGCCTCGTCTATGCAAAGGAACCAGGAGTAGTCACCGCCGTGGACGCCCGGCATGTGATTGTGAAGGACGACAAAGGAAAGAGCCATGAATACAAGCTCATCCCGTTCTCGATGACAAATGAATTCTCAGCGTTCTACCACCGTCCCGCGGCATCCATCGGACAGAAAGTAAAGCGCGGCGATCTCCTTGCCGATACTTCGTCCTCCAAAGATGGTCAACTCGCTTTGGGACAGAATGTCCGCGTTGCCTTCATGAGTTGGGCGGGCGCGAACTATGAAGACGCCATCATCATCTCGGAACGGCTGGTCCGCGATTCGAAGTTCTCGACCGTTCACATCGAAGAATTCGATGTCTCGGTCCGCGACACCAAGCTCGGGCCCGAAGTCACCACCCCTGACATCCCCAATGTTTCAGAAGTGAAGCTCCGCAACCTCGATGAAGAGGGAATCGTTCGCATCGGTGCGGAAGTCCGTCCCGGCGATATTTTGGTCGGCAAAGTGACCCCGAAAGGCGAAACCCAGCTCACGCCTGAAGAGCGGCTCCTGCGCTCCATCTTCGGGGATAAGGCGAAGGATGTTAAAGATACTTCGCTCCGTATGGAAGGAGGAAAGCGCGGTCGCGTCATCGGCGTGAAGGTCTTCTCGCGCGAGCGTGGCGACTCTCTCGAGTCGGGCACTATCAAGAAAATCTATGTCACGGTCGCCCAGCTCCGCAATGTCTCGGTCGGCGACAAGCTTGCCGGGCGCCACGGAAACAAGGGCGTCATCTCGCGGGTCCTTCCGGTCGAAGACATGCCGTACACCGTCGACGGCGAACCCATCGACATCATCTTGACCCCGCTCGGCGTCCCATCCCGCATGAACTTGGGACAAATTCTCGAGATGCACTTGGGTCTCGCGGCGCACAGCCTTGGATACCAGGCCATCTGTCCGCCGTTCGCCGGCGCGACCGATGTCGAGATAAAGAAAGAGCTTGTCACTGCGGGATTCTCTGAAGAGGGAACCATGCACCTTTTCGACGGCAGGACCGGTGAGCAGTTCGAGCAGAAGATTGCCGTCGGCTACATGTACATCATGAAGCTTCACCACATGGTCGAGGACAAGATACACATGCGCTCAATCGGCCCCTACTCGCTCATCACCCAGCAGCCTTTGGGCGGTAAGGCCCAGAACGGAGGTCAGCGCTTCGGCGAAATGGAGGTGTGGGCACTCTTAGGCTACGGCGCTGCGTACACCCTCCGCGAGATGCTCACTATCAAGTCTGACGACATCCAGGGTCGCTCGGCTGCGTTCGACGCCATTGTCAAACGGCGCCCCATCAGCGAGATGCACACGCCGGCCGCATTCAATGTGCTCGTGAACCATCTTCGCGGCTTGGCACTCGATGTCATCCTCGGCAGGAACGAAGGGAGCACTGATTCGGAGCCGCCTCCGCGCGAGCGCCGACCCCGTTCTTAAATCTTTTTACTAATTTCACACCACACGCGTTATGGATACCGTTAGAAACCGCGGTCGCGCAAGAAAAAATAACTTTATGACACACATTCTTTATCACCATTACCAGTTTGTAAGTACACAGGCCGGTCCGACCGCGACCTGTTTCTAACGGTATGGATCAGAAAAGAGGAAAAGTCGTTGATACATCCCGTTTTGATTGGATAGGCCTGAAACTGGCCTCGCCTGAGCGCATCATGGAGTGGAGCTGGGGCGAGATTCGTAAACCAGAAACGATAAACTACAGAACACAAAGGTCCGAGAAAGATGGTCTTTTCGACGAGCGCATTTTCGGTCCGGAACGCGATTTCGAATGCTACTGCGGCAAATATAAGGGCCCCCGCTTCCGTGGCATCCTCTGCGAGAAGTGCTCGGTCGAAGTCACCCGCGCCATCGTGCGCCGAGAGCGCATGGGCCACATCGAGCTCGCCTCGCCCGTCGCGCACATCTGGTACCTTCGCTCCGTCCCGTCCCGTATAGCACTCCTCTTGGGCGTTTCGGCCACTGACGCGGAGAAGGTCGTCTATTTCGCCGGGTACATCGTCACCTCGGTGAACGAGGATGAGCGCACACGCATCATCCGCGAACTCGAAGCCGAGTACAAGGCGAAGTTCAAGTCCGTTTCGAACGAGAAAGCGCAGACCGAGCTCAAGAGCCTCATGTCAGCCGCGAAAACTGACATCGAAGGCGTCAAGCCGGGTCTCGTCTTGGATGAAATTGAATACCACCGCTTCTCCGTGAAGTACGGAACCTTCTTCGAGGCGGGCATCGGCGCGGAAGCCATCTATAAGATTTTCAAAAACATCGATTTGAAGAAGCTCGCCGCCGACCTTGCCGTGAGCCTCGAGAAAGCGGGAGCCGCTGAGCGCGAGAAGCTCAATAAGCGCCTCTCCTTGGTCAAGTCCATGATGGCGGCGGGGGTAAGACCCGAGTGGATGTTCCTGACACGGATTCCCGTGACGCCTCCAGCCTTGCGCCCCATGGTCGCCCTCGAGTCCGGCCGTCACGCAACCTCGGACGTGAACGACCTTTATCGCCGCGTCATCAACCGCAACAATCGTCTCACGAAGCTTCGCGACATCTCCGCACCGGAGGTCATCCTCAGGAACGAGAAGCGCATTCTTCAGGAAGCGGTCGACGCGCTCCTCGACAATTCTATCCGCCGTGGCGGCGCGGCATTTTCCGCGCAGAGTCAGGCGCAGCGCCGACCTCTGAAGTCGCTCGCGGACTACCTCAAATCGAAGCAAGGCTACTTCCGCTTCAACCTCCTCGGCAAGCGCGTGGACTATTCCGGGCGTTCCGTCATCGTCGTTGGTCCTGATCTCGCTTTGGACGAGTGCGGATTACCGAAAAAGATGGCGCTCGAACTGTTTCGCCCCTTCGTCATCGCCAAACTCGTTGAGCGGGAACTTGCCCACAACATCCGCGGGGCGGGACGCCTCATCGAAGAAGGAATCCCTGAAGTATGGGCCATTTTGGAAGAGGTCATCGCCGGGAAATATGTCCTCCTGAACCGCGCGCCGACCCTGCACCGCCAGGGAATTCAAGCCTTCAAGCCGATACTCATCGAAGGCAATGCCATCCAGCTCCATCCGCTTGTATGTCCGGCCTTTAACGCGGACTTCGACGGCGACCAGATGGCCGTCCATGTTCCTCTTTCAGATGAGGCGCAGATGGAAGCCGCGACCATCATGTCGGCCGCGAAGAATATCTTGAAGCCCGGCTCCTCCCAGCCCGTCATCTTCGAGAAGCCTCTCGACATCGCACTTGGTATCTACTGGATGACGCGCGATGTGAAAGGCAAGAAAGGGGAAGGCCTCGCATTCCCGAGTCCGAACGCAGCCATCCTCGCGTACGATTTCGACATCGTCGATATTCACGCCAAGATAGTGGTCCTTCCGAACGAAGGCAGGCCCAAGTATGAGCAGTTCAAGGGTGTCCGCTTTGAAACCACGGTGGGCCGTCTTCTTTTCAATTCCATCCTCCCCTCGGACTATCCGTTCGTGAATCATGAAGTGAAGAAGAAGGAGCTCGGCAAACTCGTCGACGATGTCATCCGCATCTACGGCCTCGAGAAGACCCCGATGATACTCGACAAGCTGAAGAGCTTCGGCTTCAAGTTCGCCACCCTGTCCGGCATCACCTTCAGCTTCAGCGACCTCAAGATCCCGAAAGAGAAGAAGGCGCTGATTGAAGGCGCCCGCAAGGAGGCGCAGAACCTGGCGGATCAGTACGAGCAAGGCCTCCTCACGGCCGAAGAAAAGCTCCGTCTCACCATCGAACTTTGGCAGAAGACCATCGGCGACATCGAGAAGAGCATCATCCCGTCTCTCGACAAGAATTCGTCCGTTTACATCATGATTACCTCCGGTGCCCGTGGTTCGGCGCGCCAGCTCTCCCAGATGGCCGGCATGAAAGGCCTCGTGACAAACACCAAGGGAGAGGTCATCGAATTTCCGGTCGTCTCCTCCATGAAGGAGGGATTGACGCCCATCGAATATTTCACCACCACGCATGGCTCTCGTAAGGGACTCACGGACACCGCGCTCAAGACCGCGCATGCGGGGTACCTTACCCGCCGGCTCTTCGATGTCGCGCAGGATATTGTGGTTTCGATTGAGGACTGCGGCACCAAGGCGGGCGTCGTCGTTCGCCGTTTGCGCGCCTCGGGCATGGAAGCTGATCTTTCCCGCCTCATCGTCGGACGCATTCTTGCAAAGGATGTCGAACAAGGAGGGAAGACCTGGAAGCGGGGGCTCCTACTCGCGATTGATGACGCAAAAGCCATCGCGGATACCGGCATTGCAGAAGTAACGGTTCGCTCCCCAATGTCCTGCACCGCCGACCGAGGCATCTGCCAGCGCTGTTACGGTTCCGACCTCGCGACCCGCGAAATCATCGACATCGGCGAAGCAGTCGGCACCATTGCGGCACAAGCCATCGGCGAGCCTGGTACGCAGCTCACCATGCGTACCTTCCACACAGGAGGTGTTGCAACGATTGGCGGCGACATTACCCACGGCCTTCCGCGCGTCGAAGAGCTCTTCGACAAGCGCCCGCCCAAGGCGGCCGCCATCCTTTCATCCATCGCCGGCGAGGTAACCGATGTCATCGATGACATGGGCGTCAAGACCATCCTTATCCTTCCTGATGGCGGTTCCGCGAAGAAAGAGAAGATTCGCTACGAAGTGCCGCACCGCCGCGTTTCTCTCGTGAAAGCAGGGAATAAGATTGCGAAGGGTCAGCCCTTGACCGACGGCTCCATCAACCTCGACGAACTCTTCGAGCTCGCAGGCAAGGAGGCGCTTCAGGAATACATCATTGACGAGGTGTCGAAAATCTACGACCTCCAGGGCGCGACCGTTTCCCACAAGCACATGGAAGTCATCATCCGCCAGATGTCCTCACGCGTTCGGGTTCTTGATCCGGGCGACAGCGGTATGGTGATGAACGAGATAATCGAATCGAGCCACGCTATCAGCATAAACCGCAAGCTTGAGGAGGAAGGGAAGGAACTTGCCAAGCTCAATCATCTTGTCCTTGGTATTACGGAAGTTTCCCTGAACCGCCGCAGCTTCCTCTCAGCGGCTTCCTTCCAGCACACGACGCGAACCCTCATCCAGGCATCGCTCAGGGGCACCGTGGACCGCCTCGAGGGATTGAAGGAGAATGTTATCATCGGTCGCCTCATTCCAGCAGGAACTGGATTCAAAGGTTCGAAGAAAGCTGAGCGCATCCGCATCTTCCAGGAAGAGCGCACGAAGAAGCTCGATGCTCTCATGGCCGAGGAAGAGGCCCGTGAGAAGATTGCTGACGTCGCGTAGAGTGCCGCTCGGCCCCGCTTCCACGGCACCGGTATCGGCGTCCCCGGCGGGACGCCTCCCTCAACTCTCGGCGGTAGAATCCTTGCGGATACCATGCTCTACCGCCTCCGAGAGTTTCCGCGGAAGCGGGGCTTCGCTCTAAGGGAAAAGAGAGGAATGCATCCGCTATCATAGATTCATGAGTCCCGTTAGAAATCACGGACGCGTTACTATAGCAATGACCATGCGAATGACTTGTATTACCAGATTCATCGGGATAGGCGTGGCGGCATCGGCGTCCGCGTCCTATTTCTAACGGGATGAGCGACACCGTCCAGAAAATCAAAGAAAGGTTGAGCATCGTCGATGTCGTCCAGCCGTATGTGAAGCTGACGAAAGCGGGGAAGTATTGGAAGGGGCTTTCGCCGTTCAATAAGGAGAGGACGCCGTCGTTTTTCGTCTCGCCCGACAGAGGACTCTATCATTGTTTTTCTTCCGGGAAAGGAGGCGACATGTTTACCTTCATCGAGGAGATGGAGGGTGTTGATTTCAAGGGTGCCTTGAGGCTCCTCGCGGACAAGGCTGGCGTCGAGCTTACGCCCGAGGCACCTGGCGCCCGGGACGAGCGCGAACGAGTCTATGAAGCGCTCACCGCTGCGGCAGATTACTTTACTTCCGTTTTAAAAGAACGCCCCGACGCCCGTGCCTATCTCCTTTCCCGCGGACTCACGGAAGAAACCATTGAGTCATGGTCCTTGGGCTATGCGCCGAAGGAATGGCGCGCGCTTCACGAACACCTCACCGCGGAGGGCTTTGCCGAGGGCATCTTGGAGCGCGCGGGCCTGGTTAAGAAACCAGATAGTCCAGAGTCTGGAGTTAGTTTAGAGTCTAGAGTTAGTTTAGAGATGAGAGATGAGAGATTAGAGGTCGGAGGTAAGAGCAAGGAATCTGAAACTCTCAACTCTCAACTCTCAACTCCCGACTCGCGCGCTTCGCGCGCGTACGACCGCTTCCGCGGTCGCATCATGTTTCCGATACGCGATGTCTCGGGCCGCGTCATCGCGTTCTCGGGCCGCATCTTTGAAGACGATTCCGCGCATCCACAGGCGAAATACTTGAACTCACCCGAAACGCCTGTTTTCGATAAATCCCGTGCTCTCTACGGCATCGACCGTGCTAGGGAGGGCATCCGGCGGCTCGGAGCGCCCATCTTGGTCGAAGGCCAGGTGGACCTCCTCATGGCGCACCAGGCGGGTTTTGGAAATGTCATCGCGACCTCCGGCACCGCTTTCACCGAAGGCCACGCCGAGCTCCTGAAGCGCTACAGCTCGAATCTCCTCATCTCCTACGACGGTGACAGGGCTGGCATCGCGGCCGCAGGCCGGGCCGCATCCATTGCTCTCGGCGTGGGTATGGATGTAAAAGTGGCGAAGCTTCCGCCTGGCGTCGACCCCGCAGACCTCATCAAAGAGGACGCGCCCGCGTTCAAAGAGGCTGTGAAAGGTGCGCTTCACATCGTTGATTTTTATCTTGCGCACATCGCAGACGCGAAATACGACCCCCGCACCTTCCGCTTGGAGGTGTCGCGGACCGTCCTGCCGTATGTAGCTCTCATCCAGAACGCCATCGATCGCGCGCATTTCGTGAAGCGCGTGGCGGAGACGCTCGGCGTCGCCGAAGACGCAGTTATCGCAGAAGTCAAAAAACTAGCTAAGAGTGAAGAGTTGAGAGTGAAGAGTCCGAACGTCTCAAGCTCTCATCTCAAAACTCTCGACTCTCAACTGGCTTCTTCAGAGCCGTTCCTTTCTCGCGGTGATGTCATCGAGCGGTTGGTTTCCGGCCTCGTCACGCTTTTCAAGGAACGCGGGGAGGAAGGCGAGGCCGCGCAAGCGGAAAAAGCTCTCAAGGACGCGGGCGTCCTCGGCCGCGACATCGTCGCCGCGGACGAGCCGGACGCAGATACCCGTGCGGCTCTTTTCGAGGCGGATTTTTTCCTCGACCGTCACACGGATCTTAACGAGAGGAAAAATGCCTTGGACGAGCTCTATGCCGACCTCGCGCGCGAGTCGGCTCATGAGCGGTACCGCGAGACCTTGGCCTTGCTTCGCATTGCTGAAACTTCAAAAGATTTTGGTCGCACGGAAGAGCTTATGAAGGAACTTTCACGGCTCGCGGGAGCGCTGTAATGGTGCTACAGTGCAACCTCATACATGGATAAAAAACAGAAGGAATTGAAGAAAAACAAGGCCGTACGGAAGCCCGCAAAGGCGGTCAAACGCCGTGCGCCGGCCAAGAAGCCAGCCAAAAAAAAGGCCCCGAAAGCCAAGGCCAAGAAAGTCGTCGTACCCCAGAGGCCGAAGATGTCGGCCCGGAAGCGCGCGATGCTCGAGACCAAGGCCGAACGCTTGGTGGCGAAAGGGAAGGAGCGCGGATATATCACCTACAACGAAATACTGAAAGAGTTTCCGACCATCGAGGAGGATGTCACCTTCCTTGAAGAACTCTATGAGCGTTTTTCGATTTCCGGCATCGATGTTCTTGAGTCCGGCGGCATGCTGGAGGAGGTGCCGGACGAAGTCGTCATGCGTGGTGGCTATCGAGGCGAAGGCTCGGCCCACGACTCGATACAGATGTATCTTCGCGAAATCGGCCAGTATCCCTTGCTGACGGCGTCCGAGGAACGCGAACTCGCGAAGCGCATCGCCGAGGGCGACAATGAGGCGAAGAATCTTCTCGCGCGTGCGAACCTGCGCTTGGTGGTTTCCATCGCGAAGAAATACGCTTCGCGCTCGTCCGACCTCTCGCTCCTCGACCTCATCCAAGAAGGGAACCTGGGTCTTTTCAAAGCGGTTGATAAGTTTGATTTCACCAAAGGATTTAAGTTCTCGACCTACGCCACCTGGTGGATTCGTCAGGCCATCACGCGCGCCTTGGCGGATCAGTCCCGCACAATCCGTATTCCGGTCCACATGGTGGAAACCATCGCGAAATACAAGCAGATAGTCCGCCGTTTGGAGCAGGACTTGGGCCGGGACCCCATGCCGGAGGAGATTTCAGCCGAGATGGGTGTTGATGTGGAGAAGGTCTACCAGATAGAGCAGATAAACCAGGAAACGCTTTCCCTCGAGGCCCCGATTACTTCGTCAGACGACGATGACGCCTCTCAGAGAGGGGATTTCGTGGCAGACACCTTGATCCCTTCACCGGACCAGGAAACCGCTCACCGCATTCTTGTCGAGCAATTGCATCAGATTTTGAATGATTTGACGCCCAAGGAAAAGAAAATTCTCTCCATGCGGCACGGGCTCGAAGACGGCATCTATCACACGCTCGAGGAAGTGGGGCAGGAGTTCAGCGTGACCCGCGAGCGAATCCGCCAAATCGAGGCCAAGGCCCTCGAGAAAATTCGCACCCACAGTAAGGCGAAGAAACTTAGAAGCTACTAGCTTCTAAGTTTCGAAGTCCCGCTCCATGTTTGCCTCGGAGCAAGCATGGAACACGGCAAACCAGGTAATCGCTATGCTTTCGCGAGGCGCGGGCGCGAACCCCAGCACCACAAACCTTCGGTTTGGCTACGGGGCACGGTAGCGCTACCACAACCAAGGGCGACCTGCCCCGTTGCAAACGCGAAGCGTTTGCAACGGGGAGCGCCTCGCCGTACGATGACCTTGCAAACATGGGGCAGTGGGCGAAAAAGTTGCGCTCGTATTAACGAGCGCCGCAGATTAACGCAGGAGGACGCAGATGTACGCAGATAGAATTCTGCCGTACAATAACCTTGCAAACATGGGGCAAGTGGGTGAAAAAGCTGAGGAGTTATTAGGGTTCGAGTCCAAGCTGACACGATTATCTCGTCACGCCCGCGTAGATTTTTGTAAGTTTGCCTTTTAAACAAAGGAGTGGTATGTCACAAACGTGATTTTACTATGACAGAATTATTAGTTTTTTTCAACTCCTCTCTTTTCATTGCTCTCACAACGATAATTGTCGGAGCATTCGCTTTTTTGTTGTATCTTCAGCAAAAAGGTGACCACAAAAGAGACGCCGCAAGCCTGATTCTTCAAGAAATTCGTTACGCGGAAAAATTAATTCGTAATTCAAGTGGCAACGAATATAGGTTTTCCCTCTCCTTTAAACTGCTCCCCACGAACAGTTGGAATGACAACGTTCATCTGTTTATAAATGATCTTGAACAGACCGAACTCGACCTCATTAGTGGTTTCTACTCCCAAGCCACGTATTTGGATTTTCTTATAAACAAAATATCTGATTATAAAAACTCTACCCATAAGCCTCAAATTGTTGTTGGACTCCCTCAGGCAATTTCTGTCCAGCCAGCCGGCGCACTTTCTATACCACAACAGGTAATTCACTTTGACCCGATGGGTACTACACAATTGCTTATAAAAAATGTTTGTGAAGGTGTCGAATACGTTTACAACACTGCTACTGGTGAAAAACTGAAGAAACTTTCGAAGAAGAAGTTATTGTTCTTCCTCTAACCATGCCAAATGCTCTCGCCATCAAATTCTTCGCTCCAGTAATAGAATCAAGTGCTAACTCACTCATGGGCGTACTTGATCAGGCAATAAATCAAGGAATCAAAGATGTAACACTTCTTATTTCAACTCCAGGCGGTAGTGTTTTTCATGGTTTAAGTATTTATAATTATCTTCGCGGTTTACCATTAGAAAGATTAACAACACATAATTTTGGCAGCGTTGACTCCATTGGCGTAGTAATGTACTGCGCTGGAAGAGAACGTTTTTCCTCTCCGCAAGCTCGTTTTCTCTTACATGGAGTTTCGGCAAATTTTCAAGGCAATCTTAGTTTAGAAGAACCACAACTTGAAGAAAGACTAAAAGGATTAAAAATTGATATTGAGAATATTGCAAAAGTAATTTCGGAGAACACCGGTAAAACCAATGAAGAAGTTATAAAAGCCATGTTACAGAGAACAACTCTTAATCCAGAACAAGCTAAAGAATGGGGACTTGTGCACTCTGTCAAAACTGAAGTATTCTCCGCCGGTACGCAAGTAATTTCAATTTCTACAGGTAGTATCCCTCAAAGTTAAAACCGTTCCGATTTCGTTCTAATGAAAAAACTACATCCTAGGAAGGTCATTGCGGAAATAGATTCCATAACTACTGAATTGCAAAGGCGTCTAAACGAAAAAGCAGAATTTCAAGATCTTCATATAAAAGCTTTACGACTCTGTAAAGTAATTTTTTCAGTTAGAAGGGACTATAAAACCATTGATGTAAATTATCCAAAATCAGTTGTCATAGTTTTTGACGAATCTTTTGTAGAAGCCGGGTCAGAAGAGATACGAATACCCAGCAATGAACAGCTCTGGGAAGCACAGGAAAGTTTAGGTAAGAATACACTTTCTGTTCTTCAGGAGGCCAAGGCTGTTTATTCCTTAAAACTTCGACTTCAATGACATTAAAATAGTTCAAATCCTTTTGATTTCGTCCCATACGGCACAGAACGATTTTTTGTTATAATAATGATGTTTTATGGACAAAAAAGGTAAAAAAGTTGGGATTTTTAATAAAGGGAAAGGTAGCCGATTCATTGATAATACTTTTGTTGGTTTGGATGTGGGCATTCAAGATGAGGGAAGGAATACTCTTGCGAAAGGAAACCAATTTTTTAACGTGAAGGAGCGCGTAGCCGAAATGAAACAAGTTCCTCTGTGGTTACAGTATGCTGTTGCGATCGCCACGATTTTTGGAGCAGTTTTTGGCGGTTGGGGTTTATATATTGTTCTTATGTCGAACGATCAGTTTACTGCAGAGGTAGGTTCTAAAAATGCTACTAGCACCATTGCTATTTCAACTTTGCTCACAAAAGCTCTTACTCTAGGTACAGTAGTTGAACGACAAGATTTTTTAATAAAATATATTGGAAGTTCCGTAAATGGAAGGGGAATGATAACAGAAGTCACAAGAGGAGGAAGTGGTTTTATAGTTGATATTGGAGTGAGTGCTGGAATTAGCACCGCAACACTAACGTGTTTGCAGGAAGCAACTCAAGAAATGGAAAGACAATTACCTTTACTCAAGGGAAAAGCTGTAAAATTTTCTGGGACTTTTACTTACCAAGACATTTCTGACCACGGAATGGAAATTAATGACTGTGTATTGACGTGGTAACGTGCTCACCGTAATACTATTCTTATTTCGTCCAATGTGGCGATCCTTTGTATACTGTCTCTATGCCATCCGCACCCGTTTCGTATTTGATGAACCCTACGGGGAGGCGATTTCGTTCCATACGGCACATAAGTCCTTATTGTTTTTCACATTCGAATCTCTTGACATTAAGATTATCTTAAGATAATCTTAATGTCATGGCTATACAAAACAAAACCGTTGCTCTTAGGGAGTTCAGAGAAAATACTCAAAAATATATTTCTGAAATAAACAAAGGGAAATCCTTTACCGTCTTTCGTCGTTCAAAGCCAATTTTTAATATTACTCCGTCAGATACTTGGGGTGATGATGGTGTGTGGGAAACAGTTGTTAATTTTACAAAAATCCTTAAAAGCAAGGAAGGCGTTCCAGCTAAAGATGTACTCAAGGCATTGAAAATTCTTTCGTCTCGGTGATTGTTCATGGACAAGCTCAAAAAAGCTCTTGCCAAGCTTTCTCAAAAGCAAAGAGATACTGTTGCAAAAATCATCAAGCGACTGCATTCAAAAAGTACAGAGGACCTTGATATAAAAAAGCTCAAAGGACCCTTCGATTTCTATCGAATTAGAAAAGGTAACATCAGGATTATATATCTTTTAAACAAAACTGAAATAATCATCCACAAAATAGATTTACGCACAGAGGATACCTATAAGTTCTGAAACGACATTAATCATCCTAAAGCCGTTCGGATTTCGTCCAATACGGCGCTTAAGTAAGGTGGCCTTTAAAAAATCGTTTTACACTCCATGTGTGCTGTGATACACTATAAATGTGACGTTTTTTAAGCGTAAGTCGATATCCGGCGGAAACTATCTCTCGGTGGAGCTTCCCGTTGCTCTCATTGAGGAAGATGGTACTGTCATAGCCTATACTCCAGCATTGGATCTTTCCACGTGCGGAGGAAGTAGAGAGGAAGCAATTAAGATGTTTAGAGAGGCAACGCAAGTATTTTTTAATGATTTAGTTGAGAACAATACAATAGATGAAGTTCTAACTGGTTTAGGTTGGCAAAGAGATGTTGAGCGTGCGTGGGTTCCGCCTAGAATCTCTCAAGAATCTGTGGATGTCACCGTATCAGTCTGACGCCCTCCCATGAAGGAGGTAGGGGAAGTAGATTGGAAGAGATTTGAGAAATTTCTTCTGTCTGAGGGATGTCATTTTAAGACTAAGCATTCTAGCCATAATAAATACAAGAGGCCGGGACTACTCCGACCGATAATTCTGCCACGCTACAAGAAACTTCCCGATTTTATAATTCTGAACAATTTAAGAACTTTAGGTGTTACAAGAGAATATTTTGTAAAGAAAATGAAGGACCTTTAGGGTTAAGTCTATAAAGGCGAATAACTTAAAACCGTTCGGATTTCGTCCCGTACGGCCAAACATTTTAAATCTACATAAACCCCCGGGAAAAGTTGGTTTTGATATGCGAGCGGGGGATGTCAGGGATGTTTTCCCTTAGAACGAGGCTGTGCTTTTGCGGAAACTATCGCAGGCAAGAAAGCTTGGTATCCGAAGGATTTTCTCGTCGAGATGTAGGTGTGGCGCGCCGCCGGAGCGCGTCAACACCGGTTCCGCAAAAGCACACCCGAGAGACCCTATACTGTCCTCATGTTAGGCAGTACGCGCCTCGTATTCGATGAACCCTACGGGGAGGCGGATTTTGTAGATACGCCAGAAAAGAAGGGAAGGTGCCGCGCACCGAACGCCACCCGCGCGATAGCGGGGCCTCCTACAAGGAGGGATGTGTAGATGAAGTCGCCTATGAGCATGTTTCGGAGGAAGGGAATCCCGAGCGTGTAACAGTATAAAAGTCCCGCGATGCTTTTTTCATACCAGGGCGAAAAAAGCCACACCGAGAAATTGGTAATGAGGAAGAATATAAGCGGTGCCACCAGTATCATTACAACGATCGGAGTAGCTCCTTTATTTTTTCTTCCAAACCAGCTTATAAAGCCGATGAGAGCAAATGAGCCATACACGCCTATCATGATTCGCCAGTTGTAGAATCCTATGACCGCGTCCGACGCGAGCATCGCAATGAGGGGGATGACAAGTGACCATGTGCGCCCGAGGTGTCTTCCTGCGGCGAGGATGATTGCCGTGATCGGTGTCGCATTCGGCATGTGCGGGAGGAGCCGCCCGGCGATTCCGAAAAGTATAAGTGCGAGTGCCCAAAAAAACTTACTCGCCATGTTCATTCGCGCGATACGTCGAAGAACCATTCAACCGCGTCTCCATCCTTGAGAGTCAGCTTATCGGCGCCGATTTGTGGCATCACATCGTTCACCTTGTATTGCCAATATTTTCCGCCGTCGCCGTTCTTGAAGCCACGCATGCCGTCGACGAGTGTGCCGAGCCCCGCGTATTCCTTGGTTGAGAGCTTCAGTTCAGGATCTTGAGAATCAAGCGTACGCAAAACCTGCAATACTGATTCATCGGCGGAAATCGGAACAGATTTATCATTATAAAAACCTGCAATCGAGAGCGTTATATTTCCTACCCGAGAATATTGGAATGAATCGGAACGCGGAGAGGAAGTACTGTCTCCGTAGAAAGAAAATCCTATGATGATGGCGAATACTGCCGCTACTCCCACCCCAATCTTCCATATCAATTTTTTATTCATATATATATCGATTATCTTAATATACTGGTTTCGTTTCTTTCATATCCCTCGCGGCATATCGCGCGAGAACATATAAAAGAGTTGAGAGGCGGTTTAAGTATGCACGGCTCGTGGCCGACACGGGGTCCGTTGTCCCTGCCGCTATGACCGCCCGCTCAGCCCTACGCGACACAGCTCTCGCGTAATCGAGGAATCCGGAAAGCACGGTCGCGCCGGGAATGACGAAACCGCGCGGATTTTCGATCAGGTTTTCCATCACGCCGATGGTGTATTCAAGTGCTTCCACGCGTTCTTGCGTGATGGTCTTTTCCGCTCCCGCGAGCTCGGCTTGAATCACGAAGAGAGATTCTTGGACTTTTCTAATCTCTTCCGCTGCATCCCAGAGGAAGTCAGCGGCCGATTGCGCTTTGCAGATACCCAAGAGGGAATTGAGCTCATCCAAGGTACCGAGGGCATGGTAGACGGGAGTATCTTTCCGATAACGCTTTTTGGTGCCGAAAAGTCCCGAGGTGCCACTGTCACCTTTGCGAGTGTAGAGCATAGTTATTGAACGGTTGCCGTCTCGACCCGAACCTCAATCATATCTATCTCGCACATTCCGCCCGCGCAGGCGAGCTCCTTCTTCTGTTCGGTCTCATCGCTCCGCTCATACGCGACCAGTTTTGAGTAGTCTATCGAAGGGAAATTCGCGGCCAATTCCTCATATCGTTTCTCATCTATGGCTTCATAAGGCGCGAGACGGTACACATGGTCGAACCGCGGCAGGAATGAAAGCCCCCCGACCAAGTCCCAGTTCTTTTGTATCCAATCCACGACGCCAATCCATTCGTCTTCCGCGACCGAGATCGTAGCAGATGGATTATGCTCGGTGTAGTTCTCCTTCACGATTTTCCAATACTCGAGCTGTTCAATCGCGGAGAAGTCGTCTTTGAAAACCGAGTCGCTCGGGGAGCGTATCGGAAACTCGAACACATAGGTGCTCGCAGATTCCTCGCTTTGCCCGACCTCCGGATAGTAGGGGACACCTTGGTCGCGCATCATCTTGAATAACGAGTCGGTTGCGGAGATGCGTACGCGGCGGATGTAGAATTTCGAATGGCGAGGATGGATGCCGGAGGAACAGTTGAATGCCTGCGACACCGTTCCTGATGGCTTGACCGCAGTAACCGACATCGAAGGATTGATGTCGAAGCGCTTTGCATAGGTTGCATTCGTTTTTACTGCCATGTCGCGCATGGCGCGCAATGTCTCCGGTTGCCGAGCGACCTCCGAGTCCCATTGTCCAGTGACTGATACGCCGAGCAAGCGCTCCTCTTCGCAGTGTTTCGTCCATCCTTTCGAGATGTAGCGGAACTTCGTCAGCGTCGCTTGGTAGGTGCCGAGGAGTGCGGCGAGGCGCGCCTTCCGTACCAAGCTTTCATGCGTATCATGCGCACGTGCGATGATTTCAGAGAGATTGCAAAACTGCTTTGATTGCAGGATTATCTCTCCGCACGGGTTCGTTCCGATAGGTCCGTGGACGGTGCCGTTTTCGCTAATGAATCCGGCTTTTTTGAAATAGGCGATGCGGCGCTTGGGTAAGGTGTTGCTGAGTGCACTCTTGTTGAATATGCCGCGCTCGCCGGAGCGACCCTTTATAAGGGCTATCCATTCCTCGATAAGTTCCGTATTCGACGGCCTCACCTCATAGACTGCGGAGTTATTGGCTATAGAGCGGTGAGGCTCGGTCAGGAAGAATTGTCCCTTTTTTGCATCGCGCATGTCCGCGTCGTCGAGATCAGAGAGGGATATCATCGCCGTGCGCCTGACCCCGCCCGCAACCACGCATTCGCCGATCTTGCAGATGATGTCGTGGGCGTCGACAGGGCGAAGACGTCGTCCTTGCCGACGCCGTATTTTCTCGCGTGCGAAAGCAAGGAGCGAGCGCAAGGGATCGGGACCGGATGCTTTGCCGCCCATGGTTTTCAAACGAGCGCCCGCAGGGCGGATGTGCGAAAAGTCGAATTCAATGTCCTTTCCGCCGTACCATGTCTTTAATCCAAGCGCCAACGCATCACACCATCCCTCTTTTGAGTCCGCGACGACATGCGTTGCAAGCTTCGCTTTCGCCTGCTTCTTGATTTGCGGCAATTTTTCGATGTTCTGGCTCTCAACGCTGAATCCTACGCCGCAACCCTGCATCGAGAGATACATGATCTCTGCGAAATCTTCTATCTTGGTCGGCGCGATGAAACTACAGTTATAGGCGCAGGTGTTGCAACGGCGAGCGGGCTCTCCTGCAAATTGCATCAAGCGCATCGACGGCATGATGTCCTGATGCAGGATCGCTTCCCGTACCTCGACATATTCTTCGACAGAAAGCTTCTCGCCCAGGTTTTCTTTCATGAACGCGATGTAGCGGTCGACGGTCTCGACCCATGTCTCGCGACGGTTCTCCGCATCAATCCAGCGGGCATAGGTGCGCAAGTACACGAATTCCCCGAGAGGATTGTCCTTGAAGTATTTCTTGCTCTCCTGGGCGAGCGCACGCACATGCTCCGGCACAAGGCCTTGGTTTTCTCGCATGCGCGTACGTTCCGCTCGGTACAGGATGTAGGCTTTCGCCGTCGCCGAGAACTTCTGAAGCATCAATTCGGTCTCCACCTCATCTTGCACTACTTCGACGGTAGGCATGAAGAGAGGAGAGGCGGTCTTTTTAGCATGTAGTGTTTTCTCGACCGCCTGCGCAACCGTTCGTGCAGCTTCTTCCCGGAACTCATCAGCAACCCGCATCGCTTTTTCGACCGCCGTCCGTATTTTTTGTGCGTCAAACGGAACGACTGAGCCGTCTCGCTTGACTATCATGGTCAGGGCTGTGGATTGCCTGCGTTGCATAGGGAAGAAATGATATATTGATAAGCGTCTATGTATACTACACATAGATGTCGGTCTATGTATCATTATTGGATGTGGATAACGCACGCAGGAACATGAAAAAAAGAGGCAGTCAAACGATTCGAGGCCGCGCCCGCCCGCCATGGGTTAAAAATTCAGTGACCGCGGAAGAAGAACTCTGTCCAGAGTGCTTCAAAGTGGTGGGGGTCCAGAGCCGCTATAACCTCGTCTGCGCGCTCGGCAAGGCGAAAGGAGGTATGACCGTGAGTGCACTCACCAGCCATCTCAAGCTCCGCCAGCCGACGGTGACGCACCATCTCAATATCCTGCGTTCGGTGCACGCGGTGCAGAGTGTTGATCGAGGGCGCGAGCGCATCTATACCCTAAACCGAGATGCGCACTGTTTCGAGGAATGTAAGATCCCTTACTAACTAACACAATATGTTTCAAGCATTTTCTTTCGTCTGGACATATATCGTTCAGGCCATCGGGCTCTTCGTCGCCTTCAGTGCCGCAGGCATCCTCTTGTACATGCTTCTCCGGCGCGAGCACTCGCGCCGCATAACCCTCATTCTCCTTGCCGTATTTCTCGGTGTCTCGGTCTTTTTCTATGTTCCGAACGGCCTTCCGCACGCGTTTGAATATCCTTTTTTCTTGAAGACTTTCGGTCCGGCAGAGGGTCCAGTCTTACCGCTTAAGAATATATGGAATTTTATCACTCGCTTTGAGACTTTCGACAAGGTTCAAACAATAGTCCGTGACCCCAATGACATTCCGAAAACGGTCGAACGGGATACGGATGGTATCGTAAAGATAGAAATCACTGCGAAAGAAGTCATTGGAGAAATGGCTCCCGGCGTCACATTCAACTACTGGACATTCGATGGTACGGTGCCCGGGCCATTCTTGCGGGTTCGACAGGGCGACACGGTCGAACTCACGCTCCACAACGACCCATCATCCCTTCATTCCCACTCGATTGATCTTCATGCGGTAACGGGTCCAGGAGGCGGAGCCGTAGCTACCATTGTTCTGCCAGGTGAATCGAAGACCATCAGATTTAAGGCGCTCAATGCTGGCATCTACATCTATCATTGTGCACATCCGAACGTCGCGAACCACATGGCACACGGTATGTATGGTCTCATCCTCGTCGAACCGCCGGGAGGATTATCGCCGGTTGACCACGAATATTACATCGTTCAGGGAGAGTTCTACAGCGAAGGGAAGCTGGGACGCGAAGGACTGCAGCTTTTTGATGCTCAGGCGATGCTCGATGGGAAGCCACAGTATATTGTCTTTAATGGCCGCACCGGGGCTCTCGTGAAAAACATGGAGGCGAAGGTTGGCGACACTGTCCGCATGTATGTGGGAAATGGAGGCGTGAACCTCATCTCAAACTTTCATGTCATCGGTGAGATCTTTGACAGGGTATATCGCGAGGGGGATCTGGTAAGCTCGCCTGCGCGGAGCGTTCAGACCACGCTCATCCCCGCAGGAGGCGCGGCAGTTGTCGAGTTCAAGGTGGATTATCCCGGGAATTATGTGTTGGTTGACCACGCACTCGCGCGCCTAGATCGAGGGGCGTGGGGAGTCTTGAAGGTCACAGGAGAGCCCGATTCGTCGGTATTTCAGGGAAATTTGAGCGGAAGCAACGCGAGCGGTCATTAGCATTGCGGGTCCCTCTCGATAGCTTATTTTGTCATTGCGTATCTTGAGAATCACGACGATTCGAGCGACGAATAAGTTTCCCGACAATCGCGACACCAGATGTTGTGCTAAGAAAGATGTCATCCCTTAGAACGAGGGTGTGCTTTTGCGGAAACTATTGCAGGCGAGAAAGCTCGGAATCCGAAGGATTTTCTCGTCGAGATGTAGGTGTGGTGCGCCGCCGGAGCGCGCCAACACCGGTTCCGCAGAAGCACAGCCGAGAGGTCATATACTGTCCTCATGTTAGGCAGCACCCGCCTCGTATTCGATGAACCCTACGGGGAGGCGGATTTTGTAGATGCCGACCAAAAGCCTCGGAAACGCGGGTCGAAGTACCCCATCAAGCATTGGAGCTATTCGTCCCTGATGTCCTTCCTTCGAAACCCGCTTGCCTGGCACAAGCGCTATGTGGATGGCATTCGGGACACGCCATCAAGCCCGGCATCTATCATCGGCCGTTCGGGCCATGTAGCGCTTCAGCATTTCTATGGGGGCCTCGGCAAAGAGGCCGGCATCGCGCTCGGCCTCGAGTACCTCCGCAAGGTTCCTGACTTCGAAATCGCGTTCGGCAAGGCCGAATCGCGCATGGCCCGAAAAAAGAAGCGCCGCGCCATGGAGGAGGAATATCTACAAGCGATAGGGTTCTACCTCGCACGGCCTCCCCGCTACAAGGTCCTCGGCGTCGAGGTGGCCACGGTCGCGAAGGTCGAGGGTCTTCCCATCCGCATCAAGGCGATATCGGACTTGGTCGTTGAATCGAAAGGGGAACCCGGCGCGGTGGACATCGTGGATCACAAATTCGTGGACTCCTTCAGCCACCTCGGCGCCGACAAGCCCCTTTTCGTCATGCAAGCCATCTTCAACTACTACGCCGTCCTCGAGGGGTTCGGGAAGCCCGTTCGGCGCTTCATCCTTCAGGAATGCAAGAAGCGGAAAAACCGGGACGGGGGTTCCCAGATGCGCCGCTATGTTATCGATTTCCGCGAATGCGAGAGTGACTTCACGGTCTTCCACCGCTTGATTCACGACGCGACCAAAGAGATAACCCGAAGGAAAATCTTCCTTCCCAATCCCTCGGATATGTTCGAGGGGAAGGATTCGTTCGAGATATATCGGTTAGAACTTCTCGGAAAAGATTGATTTTCTGTTTTTGGCTAATTGTCGTTTGCAGGCTTAGGCACAGGCAGAGGCGGAGGCGTTTCATCACCGTGCGGCCCTAACGGCAATGTCGGCGGGTCGCCTGCCGGCCAATCGTCGTCGGCGGCGGATTCTCAAATCCCGAGGGAACGGGATGTCCGCCAATCCAGGTTTTCGACCATAAAGCTCCTTTATTCCGAGCCCCCTATTTCAGGGCTTCGTCTATGGCCGCCTCAAGATTGGCGAGAGGCTGGGAGCCAGAGACGGCAATGGTCTTTCCGGTCTTCATGACGACGATGATGCTGTACGGCGTTCCTGTTCCGCCAGCGGCGAGGGCGTCGTTGTACTCCTTCTGGACCTTGTCGTTGTATTTTCCGCTCGAAACGCACGCATTGAAGGTGGCCTCAGGCACGCCGACCCCCGCCGCCATCGAGGCGAGCTTGGTCATGTCGGTAAAGGTCCCGATGGGCGCCTGCTTGAAGAGCGCGTTGATGAAGTTCCAGTACGCTGTGTTGCCTCCGAGCTCCGCAACGCATTCCGACGCCGCCGCGATTTTTGGCGCGTTCGGGTGAAGCTGTTGGAGAGGGAAATTGCGCAAGACCCACATGACCTCGCCGGATGGGCCGTACTTGTCCATGACCTTCTGCATCGTCTCGTGGAATTGCTTGCAGAACGGGCACTCGAGGTCGGTGTATTCGACGATGGCGATTTTTGCCTTCGGGTTGCCGAGGATGTGGTCAGCGCTCGTAACCGGAACGAAGGTATTTACGGTGTTACCTCCGGTGGTGTCGACCGGTACCTGTGCCGTGGGCTCTGCGCCGCGTCCGGCGAAGAAAAGCGCTCCAGCGACCATGGCGCCAGCGACTACTATCGCGATCGGAACGGAAAGATTCTGCTCTTTTGGCATGATGAGAGAGGTGAGTGATTACCTGATAGTGCTACTATACTACCACGGTAAAAGTCCAGTCTAAATCATGGATTTCAGTCAATTTGCGCTTCTGGGACTCGTCCAGGGTCTCACCGAGTTCCTCCCTGTTTCTTCGACGGGACACCTCATACTGGTGCGGTCTTTTTTCGGCTTTAACCCCGACGACGGCCTTGCCGTAGATGCGGTTCTTCAGCTGGCGACCATGCTTGCCGTGGTCGCGTATTTTTGGGCTGACTTAATGAAGCTCGCCATGTCCGCCCTGAAGTTCGTCAGCGGCCGGTCTGTGGAAGCCGGCGAAGGGAGGCTTCTCAGCGCCCTGGTAGTGGGAACCATCCCGGCCGTCCTTCTTGGCTTCTTCTTAGAGCGCACGATGGAAACCGCTTTCAGGAGCACGACTCTTGTAGCGTGGACATTGATCGCGGGTGGCGTTCTCATGGCCGTTGCGGAATTTGCTTCAAGGCGTGTGAAGCCCGGAGCGCCGATTTCCGATGTCGGGATAGGGAAGGGATTCATTGTCGGCCTTTTCCAAGCGCTTGCGTTGGTTCCCGGCATGAGCCGCTCCGGAATGACGATAGCGGGAGGTCTCTTTCTCGGACTCTCGCGCGATGCCGCGGCCCGCTTCGGATTCCTCCTTTCCGTTCCGATACTCGCCGGCTCTGGTTTGAAAAAACTTCTTGATCTCGAAACGGCGGGAACGCTTTCCTCCATCGGCCCCGAACTTCTTCTCGGATGCCTCGTGGCGTTCGTTTCGGGGCTTGCCGCGATACACGCACTCCTTCTGTTCGTTCGGACTCAACCCCTTTACCCGTTCGTCATCTACCGATTCGCACTCGCCGCAGTCATCCTCTTCGCGCTTTAGGCAAAGAATTTTTCATTTTCCGCAACCCCAGCACTTGCAGATGAGTCTGCCGTTTTTGGTCACACAGCCGCATCCGGACGGATTGCAACAGAAGTGTTTGCAGTCGGGGCATTTTGGTGCCTCTATAGGATGGCCATTGGGGCCTCTCAAGAAGTGCTTTTCGTCTTCGGCGACATAATGGGCTATTCTACCACTCTTTTTTAGAAAGGCAAGGTATTGATTAGATAACGGGTGTGGGTCATCGAAGCCTTTGAAAAATCATAGAGGCCTCGCCTCTAGAAAATGATACAAGCGGGGCTCCTTTTAGAACGGAAGGATGTGCGTCATCGAGGCCTTTTGTCCCGATTCCCACTTCGAGGTGTCGAGCGGTATCTGGCGTATCTCGCCGAAATTTGAATATTTCACAAAACCGTTCTTGAGAGCGAATTCATAGATCTCCTTGGTGATGCGTACATCGTCGATGCAGTACTTCTTCACTTTCTCGTACTCGCCGGCTTCCCACCAACGGACGGCGTCCAAGCCGGAACCGGATTTTTTCCTGCCGAGCGTGCCTTCCGCGACCGAGTCGAGTTTCAAGCGTCTGCCAAGCACATTCTTTATCTCCGCAAGGAGGTCGACCGAAGGCACTCCGGCAAGGTCGCCGGCATAATATTTGTTCAGTATCGGGATGTCGAAGTGGTCCGAGTTGTACCCCACGATGAGGTCGGCCTTCTCGAGGATGGGCCAGAGGGAGGGGAGTTCGGGCACAGTGTATGCGGTGTACGAGTCGGTTTCCGTGTCATGGGTGCACACGACCGAAAGTTCCAAGGAAGCGGGATCGATGATGTTGCCGGAGCTCGTTGTTTCTATGTCGAGCGTGATGCGGCGTATCCCGTTAGAGGTTTTTCCAGACATGCTTTTCATATTACCGATTTTCTCGACATGTTTATAACGCAAAAGGATATGCGGGATATTCTATCGTTTTTTATCGCGCTTCACGAGTAGGGCGGCGTCTTCGATGGAAACGATTTTCTCATCGCCAGTTGCAAGGTCTTTGACGGCGAGATTCCCCGACGCGGATTCTTTTTCGCCGTAAGCCGCGAAAGAGGAGATGCCAAGCTTCGATGCCGTTTTGATGTGGTCGGCCACCTTCCCATGCTTCCCTGGTCGGGTAGACATGCCGAGCGCCACATTCGCCCCCCTCGCGCGCATTACATCTGCCGCGGCCGCGGCCCCCGCAGAATCGGCCTCGGTGACCGGGGCGAGGTACAAATCGGCGGATGGAGCGAGCGTGGGCAGGAGTTTATGCGTTTCCAAGAAATCGCGGATGGTGACATCGCCCATGGCGAATCCCACGGCGGGCAAGGCCTCGTAGCCGTAGCTTTCGATGAGCTTGTCATATCGCCCCCCGCCGGCCAAAGCTCGCGGGTTTTCAGGATTGGTGTCGAAGACCTCGAACACGATGTCGGTGTAATAGTCGAGGCCACGCACTATTCCAGGGTCATGAACGGCATTCGTGATGCCACTTTTCTCGAGTCGAGCGATGACGACATCGACGCTGGCCATGGCCGTGGCGACTTTCGCGTCGCTTCTGGACGCGATGATGGAAAGGGGATCGCTCTTTGTGAGCGTGGCGACCGCGTCCTTGTACCCCTTCTCTCCCGTCTTCCGTTTCGCGTCGAGGATTTTCCGGTACGCTTTTGCTCCGTCTCCAGAGAGGCCCGCCGCTCCGAGCGCGGCCTCCAAGACCGCCCGGCTTCCGATGCGGATGGAGTAGGCGGATTCGGGCGCGTCGAGCTCATCCATGATGCGATGCGCGAGCGATATAACCTCGATGTCGGCCTCGAGCTCTGGCGCTCCGAAAAGGTCGGCATTCAGTTGCCAAAATTCACGGACGCGCCCCTTTTGGGGGCGTTCGTACCTGAAGAAGTTTTGTATGGAGTACCAACGGAGAGGGAAACCGAGTTCCCTGCGACGGGTTCCCACCATCCGTGCGACGGTGGGGGTCATCTCGGGACGGAGGGTAACCGAACGGTCGCCTCGGTCCGTGAAGGTGTAGCTCTGCTCGTTTATTATTTCCTCGCTCGTCTTCGAAAGATAGAGTTCGGTGGGCTCCAGTATCGAAGCGTTCATCTCCTCGTAGCCGTAGCGCTCGGCCGCGCGGCGCATCGCCCCGAAGATGTGATTTTGCACGCGCTCATCCTCGGGGTAGAAATCCCGGACTCCTTTGTATGGCTGGATCCCGTTGTGAGTTTTGCCGATGCGCTTCATACGTGCGTATTGTACCAACTGGTTGCTGTGCTATGCGGCGAGAACAAGATTGCGTTTCAGCGCGTCCCGACGTGACGTCGGGACTTCGGCAAAATCTACTGTCGAACGAGTGAGAGAAAAGAAGGATATTTCTTTTCCGAACGAGTGACGACAGGAAGGCCTCCTTACAACCGGATGGATCATACTGGGCGCCCCCTCCGCATCGGCGGATGACCCCTGTCGAACATCTCGGCCATGTGCTTCTGCTGGGTGTCGCGGATGAGCCGCTCAAAATGTACGGGATTCGCGATGCCATCTATGACAAACTCGTCGCGGGTCGCGGCGGTCTGTATCTGAATCTTCCCGAAATTGAAGATATTGCCGATGACGCCGGAGAGGATGGTCTTCACATCCTCGATGTGGTTCAGGTCGAAAAGGGTCGCAACATCGCGATGGAAGAGGCCACGCTGGTCGATATCGATGATGCGGTCCGAGGTCAGTATCCACACATCGTAGTAGTAGTCAGTCCATCGGAAGAAGATGAGGTTCCATATTATGAGGGACCACAGCGACGCAAAGAACAGCACAAAACCTCCGCTGGCGTTGATTGCACCCCCTTGGGTCAAGGTTCCGAATACCAACGGCACGAGGAAGAAGGGAATCAGGAAGATGACGGCAAGGCCGAATATGTCTTTGAATAGGATGAACCAATGCCTACGAATGATGGCGACAACATGTTCGCCGGGCCGGGTGTCCTTGAAGAATGTTTCTCCGAGATTCATGCGAGTCCTATGCCGGTTAGCATGGCACCTATCAATACGAGAACGCCAACGCCATAAACCGGCATGGCGACGAGCGCCAGGGGATACATCGTTCCGTAGCGAAGCCAGTGATAGATGAGGCCGAAGGCGAAGCCGGCAGTGACCACGATGCCGACCCAAAAGAAGAGCCAGAGAAGCGAGGACGGTTCGATAACGATGGGAGGCAGGGGACTCGGAATGGGAGGAATCGTGGGGTCCATGGGGATATTATGCCACACGACTGAGGCGCGAAAAGCGAATCGTGCCGTACTGGTCGGGGAGCGATTCTACAGTGAAGCCGTGGCGTTTTGCCAGTCCGGCAAGGCGCAGAACATGTTCCGGTTCGTGCTCTATCCAGGCGGTGCCGCCCTCGACGAGATGTTCCGGCAGACCGCCCACAGTTTCTTCTATGAGCGCGAAACCGTCGTCGTCTGCGAACAAGGCCTCGGCCGGTTCGTGCTTCAACACGGAATCTTGGATGCGCTCAAGGCGGCTTTTTGAAAGGTAAGGCGGGTTTGCGAGGATTGCATCGTATCGACCCGTTATGCCGGAGAAGACATCCGTCTCGATGATGCGGGTTCGCGCGGGGTCTACGCCGTTTTCGCGGATGTTTTTTTCAATGGTAGGGAAGTGGCGGGATTCTTTTTCCCCGAAGTCGACGCGCGCGGAAGGGACATGCATGAGGACCGCGACGCCTATCGCGCCTGAGCCCGCGAATAGATCCAGGATGTGCATCGAGCGACTGGCATGATATATCATGCCAGTCGCTTTCTCAACCCAGTACTCGGTTTCGGGGCGGGGGATGAGGGGGCGGGAATCGAGAAAAATGTGTGCGTCGAAAAACGGCACCCATCCGATAGCGTATGCTTCTGGCAGTTCGCTCACTGGACTTCAAGGTCGAGCTCGGGGACTTCGTTCTCAATGACTTCCCAGCCCTCGGGGACGCTGCAGGAGGTGGGGAATTCTTTTATGGAGCCGGTTTCCGGGTCGCGCGCGGGAGTGATTATTGTTGCGCAAAAGGTGCCGTCCGGAGTTTTTTTCATCGCGGAGTCCTCTGATTTCGTGTCCACCCGCTCTCCTAGGATAGGCATCACGCCTGACAGCGCTCCGGAGGTGAAAGCCCAGTATCCGAGGGTGCCTATCGCGATACCCACCACGACTCCGATCAAGGTCTTATTCATACCCGACAGTATATAAGAAAAAACCCGCGCTCGGAATGCGTGGGTTTTTAAATAACGATTTAAGAACCTGAATTACTGCCTAGCGAGCGAGTGAAGAGAAAGTTTACTTTTTCTTCCGAGCGAGCGCTGGCAGAAATCTTTTTGCCTGAAAGGCAGAAAGCTTACCAGGAATTCCTTTTCGCTCCAAAGTCGCGACGGCCTCCGCCGCCTCCACCGGCACCTCCGCCTCCTCCGTTCTCCTGAGGACGAGCCTCCGAGACGCGAACGACGCGGCCGTCGATTGTCTTGCCATCAACCCCGCTAACCACGGCCATCGCCTCATCATCGTTGGACATTTCGACGAAGCCGAATCCGCGTGAGCGGCCGGTTTCCCGATCCATGATGACCTTCGCCGACACTACTGTGCCGAACGGGGCGACTGACGCTTGTAAGGATTCGTCAGTCGTCGCGTATGCGAGACCTCCGAAATATAATTTCTTTGCCACTGTATTTTCACTAACTGATTAATTTGCAGGCTTGATGCTTTTCTTTTCCTCATATACGCCATTCCGTATGACGCCTTCATGGAGAGATGAAGTCAATCTAACCCGTGCTTCGATTATAGCATCGAAACGGCCTTGCCGCAAGGTGTCAATGCCTAGCGGTGCATATATCGCTTGACCATCTCAAAGGCGATAGGGGCCAGAGAAATGAGGATAAGGAGAGCCACGATGGGGATAATGTAGCGGTCGATATCCGGTATGGCGTTTCCAGCCAGGTAGCCAAGGATAGGAATGCAGGTTGCCCACAAGAAGGCACCGATGACATTAAAAATGAAGAAGGTCCGGTACGGCATGTGCGCGATTCCGGCCACAATCGGGACGAATGTTCGCGCGAACGGCACGAATCGGGCGAGGATTATCGAAAGCGACCCGTATCGTTTGAAAAAGCGCTCGGCGTCTTTGATGCGCTCTTTGCTGAACCAGAAAGAATCGGGGCGCGTGAAGATGAGCGGTCCCGCTTTTGTACCGGTCCAGTAGCCAACCGAATCACCCAGGATGGCAGCGATGGTGGTGAACACCACGAGGAGCCCGATATCGAACATACCTTGAGAGGCGAGGATGCCCGCAGTGAAGAGAAGCGAGTCGCCCGGAAGGAAGAATCCGATGAAAAGCCCGGTTTCTGCAAAAATGATTGCCGCGACGCCGATATAGCCCACGGCTTCGACGAGAGTCGTAAGATCCGGCATGAGTTGGTGAAATGGTACCATGCGTGCGAATGGAAAAATCGGTCGTTACGACGAAGCCCTCGGAAGGATATGCGCTCCTCGATTCCGGGCGTGAAGAAAAATTGGAGCGGTTCGGTTCTTTCACGCTCGCGCGCCCTGACCCGCAAGCCCTGTGGGAGCGGAGGCTTCCGGAAAGTGAGTGGAAAGAGGCAGACGCGTGGTACGAGCGCACGGGGCGCGAGGGAAAGTGGCACATCAAAAATGACCTTCCAAAAGAATGGCCGATAGCGTTTGGTGGGCTCACTTTTATTATCCGTCCGACCTCTTTCAAACATGTCGGGCTTTTTCCCGAACAAGAATCAAACTGGCAGTGGACCGCGGACCTCATCGCGAAGGCGGAGAGGCCGGTATCGGTCTTAAACCTTTTCGCTTATACGGGTGGCGCATCGATGGCGGCCGCCGAGGCAGGGGCATCGGTGACGCATGTGGACGCGTCGAAAACCGCGAACGCATGGGCGCGCGAGAATGCGGCGGCATCAGGTCTTGCCGACAAGCCCATACGATGGATAACCGAAGATGTTTTGGTCTACCTCGGTCGTGAAAAGAAACGCGGCGTCCGGTATGACGGCATCATCATGGATCCTCCCGCGTTCGGACACGGACCCAAGGACGAATTATGGAAGATAGAGGAGCATTTCCTCACGCTGATGCCGCTCTGCAGGGAGCTCCTCTCCGATCAGCCCCTTTTCATGCTCCTCTCGGGCTACGCCGCGGGGTATTCCTCGCTCGCGTTCCGCCACAACCTCCTGCCGCTCGAGGAGCGTTTCGGCGGAGCAATCGAGAACGGAGAACTCGCCATCGAAGAATCCGGCTCCGCCCGGCTCCTGCCGTGCGGGATATTCGCGCGGTGGAGCGCCCACGCATGAGGAAGATAGCCCGCATATTCTTGGACGCCACTCCCGTAATCGGGATGATCGCTCTTATCCCGGTCATCTCGAGCGACTATGTGCTTGCCGCGGTCTATGCCGGCATCATCGTCTTCGCGCTCTTGTGGGGATACGTGTTCGTCGCCATCAAGAGGGGACTCAAGGCTGTCGAAGCATGATGAGCGCAAAACCCATCATTCCCGCCTGGGCCTCCGTTCCCATCGAGGAATGCGGAGAGCCCTTGGTGGATTGTGCGGGATATGGTTTCGTTCTCGACCCTCAGTACTTCACTCAGGGACTTTCGAGTGAACAGAGGATGTATGCACGAAAATCGGTGGCGGAAAAGCTATCCAACATCCAGAAACGCCTCGCCAAGTACCGGTTCAAGATATGGGACGCTTTCAGGCCGCGAGAGGTCCAGATGAAGCTTTATGCAAGACTCTTAGATTCCCTGAAAGCGGCGCATCCCGATTGGGACGACTTCGCGCTTGAGGGAGAGGCGACAAAATATGTAAACAAGGGGTCAGACCCCGCCGTGCTTCCTCCGCACGCGACCGGGGGCACGCTCGATCTCACGCTCGTTGATGCTGAGGGGAACGAGCTCAACATGGGGACGGCGTTCGATCATTTCGGTCTGGATGCCGCCAGCCTTTATTTCGAAAACGGAGGGAACGACAAGGCGAAAGAAAATCAGAAGATGCTCCGCGGTTCGATGATAGGCGAGGGCTTCCGCGCCTATGAGCACGAATGGTGGCATTACGAGTACGGAACCCAGCGCTGGGCTTTCGAATACAAGAAGTCGGCCGCCCTCTACGGCTCTGCTGAACTTCTTTAAGGGGTCAACTCGCGGTAAAAGATCAGATTCCGTTTTCAAAACACGAAGTTTTTCGTTTTTATACGGAATTTTAGGTACGATGTTTTAAGACAAGAAGGATAGAATTTCCCATGAAAAATTCAGAATAATCACTCCCGCCGTACCTTTCTTGAACGGTTTCGATTCGTGTTTTTTCAAAATGCATGTTGTTTATTGCTTCGTCAAAAGCCTTCAAAACAGATTTTTCCTCCTCCGTCAAAGAAATCTTGTTTTTCAACACGGTACTGCACAAGCGACGCAATGTTTGTTGGACCTTTCCTTTGCTCAAGAGTTTTGCGAAGGTCATATCAAGGCCTTGAGAGAAAACAATAGCGTCAATTTGCTCGTCGCATTTCGCGAAGATAGCTTTTACTTGCGCATGCAATGTTGCTTTTTTGGAAGAGATTTGTTCACCACCAACCTCCTTCTTCTCCGGAACGAAGTCATCATCAAGCCATGCGAGATAGGAAAGCCCCGACGCGATGCCAATAGGTCTGCTCGCTTCCCAATCCACGTCGAGTCCAGCGTTTTCCCAGAGCGTTTGCCATTCGCTGACCGCGAGCTTACTTTCATGAGAGGATTTCCTCTTTTCCGCAATGTGTCTGAAATTGAACAGGTCAAGTTTATACATCGCGGGAATGACCATGAATGCACGTCCTTTCCCAGATTCGAGAACACGAGCGATCTCGCTGAATGCCTGCTTCGGATTCAATACATGCTCTATAACGTCTGCACAGACGATCGCTTCCACGGAGCCATCTTTCATAGGAAGTTTCTGTACGTCAGCGACAACATACTCGACACTTTCGTGAATCTCTTCCTCGGGCACTCCAAGCGATCTGGCGAGTTCAGGGTTGAAGTATCCTTCATACACATCAAGTGCCGTGTATGTTATCCCTTGCGCTTCGAGTTGAAATCGTAACGAACCCTCTCTCCTAATGATGCCACTCACATTCGATCCAATGTCGAGTACACGCGTGAATCCGAATTTCTGTACGAGGGAAGCAAGGATGCGATTTTTTGTTTTCGTGTAGGGGGAATTGAGTGTTTCGCGTATATACCTTTCGGCGTACTCACGCCCGTAATGGGCATGCTCTCCCGGCTCGTGTTTCGCCGTCGTGTCTTTCGCGTGGAAAGACTGATGTGCTCCAAGTGCACATTCGCGCACCGAAGAAGAAACCAAGAGAGCTCTACTTCGTGGGGTAGCGACGCACCCTATCTCCACGAGTTGTTTTGTGTTGCATTGGGTTTTCTAGTCTTATTGTGAAGCGGGGCTGAGAAGGTAAGTAAATTATAACATATAGTTTTTAAAATACAAGTAAGCTCAAAAATCAATACAATCTTGAAAAGAAATCGTAATTGCTAGCCTCTCTCGCGTTACTGCTTCAAGCCGAGGCCGATTCTAATCAGGTACCACGCGACCGCGACCAACGCTCCCGCGAGAAGGATGAGGATTCCCACGGACGCCGCTATGGGGACATCCGAGAATCCGAGGAAACCGTAGCGGAACCCGTTCACGAGATAGAAGATGGGATTCACATAGGTCAAACCGCGCCAGAGGTCCGGGAGAGCTGAGACCGAGTAGAAAACGCCCCCCAGATACACGAGGGGCGTCAGAACGAAAGTCGGGATGATGGTGATGCCGTCGAAGGTTTTCGCATAGATGCCGTTCACGAGCCCAGCGAGCGAGAAGATGACGCTTGAGAGCAGTAAGAAAAGCCCGATGACGAACACATTGTGGACAGGCGGCACGGCGAAGAAGAGCGACACGAAGATGACGAGGATACCAACAATGACGCCTCGGAACACGCCGCCTGCGACGAATCCCGCGATGATGACCCACGGCGGCGTGGGCGATACGAGTATTTCGTCGATGTTTCGAGAGAAGAATTTCGCTTGGAAGAAAGTGGTGGCGACATTTGAGAACGCGTTTGTGATGACGGCGAGCATGACCAGGCCCGGCACGATAAAGTGCATATAGGAAAACCCGTTGAAGTCCCCGATACGGCTTCCGATGACGGAACCGAAGACGAGGAAGTAGAGGACCGAGGTCACGACGGATGGCAGAAAAGTCTGTGACCAGATGCGCGTGATGCGCACTATGTCCTTCCGGAGGATGGTATAAAAGCTTGTCCAGAGTCCTTGTGGCGTCATGATGGTTTTTGTTCTTGGGTCAGCATCAGGAATACCTGCTCAAGCTTTCCCCCCGAATAGCGATCATCGGTCTGACCTTGATGCATCGCCAAGACCTCGTCCATGGTGCCGTTCGCAACTATCTCCCCCTTGTTGATGATGGCGACATGTTTCGCGAGACGCTCGGCTTCTTCGAGATAGTGTGTCGTCAAGAGTATGGTGGTTCCGCCAGCCGTGAGGCTTTTGAGGTATTCCCACATCCCGCGCCTGAGCTCCACATCGACGCCTGCGGTCGGCTCGTCCAGGATGAGGAATCTTGGTTCATGGATGAGGGCGCGCGCAATCATGAGGCGGCGCTTCATCCCACCGGAGAGCTCCATCGCGTTCCCGTTTCTTTTTTCATAGAGGCCGAGGTCTTTCAAGAGTTTTTCCGCTCGCGGTATGGCGATTGCGCGGGGAATGCCATAGTAGCCACCTTGGTTTATGACGATGTCAATCGGCTTCTCGAACGGATTGAAATTGACTTCCTGTCCGACGAGCCCAATCATCGCGCGCGCCTTTTCGGGCTCCTTCTCGATGTCATATCCGAAGACGGACACCGCGCCCGCCGTCTTGTTGACGAGGCCGGTCACGATGCCAATTATGGTCGTTTTGCCCGCGCCGTTCGGCCCCAAGAGCGCGAAAAAATCTCCCTTGGGGATAGAGAGCGAAACTCCCGTCAAGGCTACCGTTCCGGAAGCGTAGGTTTTCTTGAGGTCAGTAACCGAAAGGGCGTTCATCCCGTTAGAGGTAGGATGCCGAAGGCATCCGTACATTATTTATTGAGTTTTGATAAAAATATAACCTTGAAGCACCAATCTGCGCTTCCACGTGTCTTTCAGCCGCACAACCTCTAACGGAATCCATAGTGTCTCATCTTGGCATAAGTTCTATAACGAAAGCAATGCGCACGACTCCCACCGCGACCCCTGGCCGACGATGATACGCTCCGCGGCGGTTCTCATATCCCATGGCATGTATTGCTGTCCAACCGTTCCCAGGCTGTAAGACACCTTCCGTCGTGGAATCGCTCTGCATATCTTTGAGCGTGCCGTCAGCATTGAGGGGATATTCCGTCGACGGGCCACAGAACGTACGGATAACAGTCAGGCACCCAGGTCCTGGAGCGTACATGGCGTCATGGTGCCATTCATCGGGAGATACTCCCGGCGGTTCTTCAGATTTGAACGCTCTCAATACGAAAAGTGTCGGGATGAATTTCGGAAAGGCCTTTGTTATCTTTTTTGCCTCTGCGTGTACGAAGTCCAAGACCTTGTTTATCCCTGCGTGATTCTCGTGCGAAATATTTTTCAAGAGCTGCGCGCGCTCCGCTGCAAAATGCTGGTCGAACGCGCTCTTTAAGAGGTTTACGGAATTCAATTTACGTTTGCACCCGGAGGCCAAAAATACCGTCTTCGTATCCATCATATCCCTCTGTGCCTGTTGCACCCCAGAAATGAGTCCCTCGAAGTTGAGGTCGGAGGGCGATTTTTTATTCTCGACAAGGACCGCCTGCGTGTCGTGATTTTCGAGGGTCCTTTCTGCGTTTCGCAATTCGACCACCCTGAGGGCACCTCTTTCTTTTCTCGAAGCCCCCCTAAGCGCTGTGCAGTCATGCCGACCACAATATAGCAAATACGCCCTCTGGAACGCGCATCGTTGGGATAGGCTAGAACAATTTCGAAGTCAGAAGCGATTGTACTTCCGCGCCACGCTCTTTGAGGTCGATGGGGTACTCGCCGGTGAAACATGATGTGCAAAACATGTCTTCAGGGATGCCGATGGCGCGGAGGAGCCCTTCATAGGAAAGGTAGTGGAGCCGTGTCGCGCCGAGGAACTGGCGGATCTCTTCGGGCGATTTCCGTGCGGCGATGAGGTGGTCCTGGGTCGGCGTGTCGATGCCGTAGAAGTCCGGGAACTTGACCGGCGGCGAGGAGACAAGGAAGTTGACCTCCTTCGCGCCCGCGTCGAATATCATCTGGACGATTTGCTTCGAGGTCGTGCCGCGGACGATGGAGTCGTCGATAACGATGACGCGCTTCCCCTTGATGACTCCGGGGAGGGGAGTGAGTTTCAGTTTCACGCCCTGCTCGCGCACATGTTGTTCGGGCTGGATGAAGGTGCGGTGGATGTAGCGGTTCTTGATGAGGCCGGTCTCGAAGGGAATGCCGGACTTTTGTGCATACCCGATAGCGACCGGCATCGCGGTTTCCGGGACAGGAATCACGATATCGGCATCGATAGGGCATTCCTTCGCGAGTTCGATGCCGGCATTTTTCCGCGCTTCATACACGGATTTCCCGAGGAGGATGGAATCAGGCCGGGCGAAATAGACGAACTCGAAGATATCGAGCTTCTGGTGTCCTTCCGCAAGCTGGACTGAGCGGAGGCCCTTGTCGTTCACTACTGCCATCTCGCCGGGGGCAACATCACGGAGGAACTCGGCGCCTATGGGATGGAATGCACAGGTCTCTGACGAGAAGATGAAACCGCCGTTCAAGGTCCCGATGGAGAGGGGACGGATGCCGTGGCTATCCCGGATGGCGACGATGTTCTCACGGTCCATCAAAAGTATTGAAAAAGCCCCTGTCATAAGGGGATAGACTTCTCTCGTCGCGTTCTCGAGCGTCATGCCCGTCCGCATGTAGACCGCGATAGCTTCCGCAATCATCTCCGAGTCCGAAAGGTTCTTATGCGGGATGCTCTTTGTGGTGAGGAATCGCGCGAGGACGGTCGTTGAAGGGAGGTTGCCGTTGTGCACAAGCGCCAGGCCTACATCTTCGATGAGCGTTGGCTGGGCGTGTTTTATGGAAGAGCCTTTCGAAGTCGAGTAGCGGTTGTGGCCTATCGCGAGCTCACCCGGAAGGCCGACCATGTCTTTCTCAGCGAAGGCTTGGGAAACGAGGCCCATCTTCCGGTGGAGGTACAGTTTCGTCCCGTCGGATGTCGCGATGCCGGAGGATTCTTGGCCGCGGTGCTGGAGCGCATAGAGTCCGAAGAAGACGAGGCGAGAGGCCTCCATCCCTTTTCCGTAGACACCGAATACGGCGCACTTTTCACCGATGTCAGCCATAGCAGTTATTGTAGCAAAACAGTTAACTCAACACTAGCGTGTGTCATACCTTGAAGTTGAGAACGCACCTCGGCGCGGCAGGAAATCATGACCGTATTTCATCCGTGAATTTCTGAGCCATAGCGCGCGCCGCGTCGGCATAGTCGGCCCCTGGTGAAGCGTAGATGATGGAGCGCGAGACCGCCATGAGGACACCGGTACCAGCTTTGTTTTTGGCCGCGTTGAATGCGGTTTTCGCGTCGCCTCCCTGAGCACCGATTCCAGGAACCAAGATTGGCATCTCACCGACGATGGAGCGCACCAGCGCAAGCTCTTCAGGGTAGGTTGCGCCCACGACGACGCCGCAATTCCAATTCTGGTTCCAGCTGTCGGCGACGGCGCGAGCGATGCGCGCGTAGAGGGTTTCATTTCCGACAAGAAGGTCTTGGAACTCCGCGCTACCCTCGTTCGATGTCTTCACGAGGATGAAAATGCCGCGGTCTTTCCGGTCGAGGAACGGTTGGATGGCGGTCCGGCCGAGGTAGGGATGGATGGTGACTCCGCCGAAACCGAGTTCGTCAAAGACCGCCTCCGCATACTTCTCGCTCGTGTTTCCGATGTCGGCCCGCTTCGCGTCCAAGATGGTTGGCAACTCCGGATAGCTTTCTGCTAGGTAGGTAGCCGTTTTTTTCAAGGCCCTGAGGCCTTCTTCGCCATATGCTTCGTAGAACGCGCTGTTGGGTTTTACGGCACACGCGATGTCGGCGGTTGCATCGATGATAGCTTTGTTGAAAGCGAACATCGCATCCTCCAATGAGCTGTGCTCTTCGCGCACGACAAGCGGCATCTTTTCGATGTCGGGATCGAGCCCGACGCAGAGGAACTTTCCTTCGGCCCACCGTTCAGCAAGCTTGGTGAAGAATGTTCCTCCCATGATGAGTTCAGTATATCCTAACCGCGCGGTTTCTCGTGTCCGTCGCCTCCTATCACGAATATCAAGAGCCCGATGACGACCATGATGCCGGCTACTTTTATTGCTACATCGCTTCCATAGTGTTGCCAGAGATACCCGCCGGTTGCGCCCGCGATCAGAGCCCCGAACCCGGCGGCCGCGTTCAGGTAGCCGTACCCCGCGCCCTTGCCGTCGTCATCGACGAGGTGTGAGAGGTGTGAACGCTGGACCCCGTCCGTGAACGCCGAAAACGCGCCCATCAAGAGGAGTCCGACGATTAGGGTGCCGATTGAGTCAGTGATCGTGAGCGTGGTGTATCCAGCAAGAAGGAACAGATAACCGACCGTGATGACCGGAGCGCTATGGATGTGGTCCGCCATACGGCCTGCGGGCAGAGAGAAGAGGGCGAAGGTCACTCCGTATAAGGAGTAAAACAGAGGGATGACGGCGATGGGCAGGCCCAGGTCCTGGGTTTTGAGGAGGATGATAATGACGGGGAGCGTGCCCATCGACAGTACAAAGACCGAGAAGAGGTAGGTCAGTACTTTCGCGGAAAGCTTTTTTCCATTGCGTTTCCCGTTGATGATGGTTGTGCTGATTTCTTTCACGAACACGAGTGATGCCACGGCCACGACCCCGATGACGAATGCCGTCAGGAACACTGCATCGAAAGCGCCAGGGAAGGCGGAGAGGATAGCGAATGCCGCAAGGGGCCCCAGTATCCCGCCCACGGTGTCCATCGCGCGATGGTAGCCGAAGGAGAGCCCGGATTCTTCGCGGGGACTCGAGAGAGCAATCAAAGCGTCGCGCGGCGCGTCGCGAAGTCCCTTGCCGATTCTGTCCGTGAGACGCAGCCCTATGACGACGCCCACCGAACCGGCGAAGATATAAAAGGGCCGCGTCGCAACCGAAATGGCGTACCCCACGACCGCAAACACCTTCCGTTTTTTCAGGAGGTCGGACGCGCGCCCGGAATATATCTTCATGAGATTCGCGCCCGCCTCCGCGATGCCTTCCACGAGTCCCAAGGATGCAGCGCCGGTCTTCAAGACCGAGATAAAGAACGCCGGCATCACTGAAAAAACCATCTCGGACGAGAAATCGTTCAGGAAGCTCGTCAGGCCCAGGAAAAAGACATTACGCTCGACGCCGAGAATACGCTTCTTCGGTTGCATTATCCGAAAACTATACCATCGCCGGTCGTTTGAATGGTAGAGCTAGATGGGAAAGATGTGAGCGAACTTGCCGACGATAGGAAGTTCTTTTTCTTTTCCCTGGATGACATTCATGATGCCGAGGATGGAGAGGATGAGGACGGCGAGCTGGAGGAACTGAACGACCCACCACACGAAAAAGATGAGTCCGAGGAAGAGGGGCACCACGAATGATAGAACGACCTGGATGACGACCAGCACCAAACCCTGCTTCACATGGAATTTTATGAATGGATCGTCTTTCCCGAGGAGATACGCGACGATGATCAGGGCCCGAGGTACGCGAGGACGCCTATGACGGTGTTCTTGCCTTTTCCTGGGAGGGGAGCGGAGGCGCCTCCGCCTACTGGAGCCGATTCTCCCTTATTTGCATTGTCTGTTTCCATGATGTGTATATAAGGATGTTTATAAGACATCTCAACTTATACGGTATCACGCACTTACTGGCAGACGCCATTCATCCCCGGGACAAGCCCCTGGATAGACGCGGCGGCTCGTTTTACGGGCTTTTCGCCCATACCGAAACCAGGTACAGGCCGAGGATGACCGCTACCGCAAGGAGCACCGGAATGAGTCCGGTAAAGTAATCCGCCCAATGAGCGCCGATGGCAGCGCCGAGCGAGAGCAGGCATAGCTTAAATAACCCTGCCTGCCACCAGGTGAGTGTAAAAGATTTGAAGATGGTCATATATCCATTGTACTCCGCTCTCGCTTATTTATTCATCCTTATTTTTGGAACAGCGTTCTGTTTTCAATAGGCTTTCCGTAAAGTTTCAAATACCCCCTCTATATTGCTTTAGAGAAATCTGACTTTAGGATGCTTCATCTCGCCGCGCTGACCTTCATCCGCAACGCGGATGGGTATCTGGACTCCTTTGTCCTTGACCGCGAAGACAGTGATACGTCTCCCTTTCTGTACTTTAAGGGCCTTGACGAACGCATCCTTGAACGACAGTCGGCTGACCTAGAATACGGTCGGCTTGTTTCCGCCCTCGATAAGCCATCCCACATGCCAGACTTCACCATCGTTTTTTACTTCAAGGAGTACATAGTCTTTCCAACTCCCGGGAAACCAATTAATTTCGTATAGGAATCCCCATCGACCCATTTTGTTATTATTACTCCCCTCAATCGTCACTCCCTGAGTGCGATCGATATTATTTATCGAAGAATGTTTGAGCCGACGTACATTCCATGGATGTGATTCCTTAGGAAGTTCGCCTTTCGGGCTCCAGCTACGCATGAGAGGTTTAAGGAGCCAATCACCCGTGCGCGCCAAGGCGCCAAGCGGCTGTACCCCGTTCTCGACGAGCGGTTTTTCCTGAAGCGTCGCCGGGTCCGTCCTCCCCGTGGCAAAGAATTGGGAAACAGGTTCTGGAAGCTGATTTTCTGTTCTGGGCCTGGAGAGGGAATCCGATGGTCCGAAAGTTGAGAGTCGTTCGCGCGGAACACATAAAAAACGCATCGGACCTCTCAAAAATCTCCCTACCCGGGTTGACTTTCTTTTTTCAGTTCCGGGCTCGAGCAACTTTTCAAGACTAGGGTCACTCATCGACAGTATAATACAACTTCTATAGGAAAAGTCAATTAGTATGTATCGTGATGTTTCAGGCACGCTGTACTACGATTCGTGGATAGATTCATCGGGCTTTTCCATACCCTCATCGCGCTTGCGGGTCAGATTCTCGTGTTTTTCATCCAGCTTCTCGCAGAGATACTCAATTTTTTCCTCGCTATAGTGAACGCGATACTCGGATTTTTGCACCTCGGTTGAGTTCCGATTGAAGAGGTCGAAGGCACCGACATTACCGTTTACTGGCGGGCTGCCAGAATGCCCCGCGCCTCTACATTCGCGCTACTGCGCTCAGTACTTCTTCGCTCCCGCTCAGTCGCACATTCGCGCTACTGCGCTCAGTACTTCTTCGCTCCCGCTCAGTCGCACATTCGCGCTACTGCGCTCAGTACTTCTTCGCTCCCGCTCAGTCGCACATTCGCGCTACTGCGCTCAGTACTTCTTCGCTCCCGCTCAGTCGCTGGCGCGGGGATGAATGGCGCCATGTAATAAGTGCGCCAGGGTGGGGCGCACTCTATCCGAGATATACACCACGGTAGCCGTCCGCCCAATGCCCCCCAGCTCTGCTGCGGGGATGGGACGGACGGCTTGGTTTACGGTGAGCCCAGTTATTGATTCTGAAGTTTTCTCTCAGACAGAACATGTGTGTCGATAATACAAAAAACGCTACTTGCGTAGCGTTCTCGCCGAGCCCACAGTTTCTTATCGAAAGTCGTTATGATTGCTCATCCCGTCCTTCGAGCTGTCTTCCCTTACGGTAGGACATTCGTTAACTATGACCTTGGACTAGGTATGATATAGGAGCGCAACTCGTTAGCAAGAGATGGCTTGTGGATAACTTTTGTCTTTCCGATAGATGCTGAAAAACCAAGAATAATAAGGATATTTAGAGAACCGACTTGGAAATCAATCCAACGGTTTCGGTATCGAACGCCTCCTCGTGAGGCATATCCCGATAAGGATGACGTTCATGATTATGCTCATGAATATATAGATCATCGTGATGATGTTGTATGTATTCAAAGCGAGGAGGAGGAAGAGGCCCGTCACGGTGAAGAGGGCCCACGAGGAGAGCGATTCGCTCCACGGCTCGGCGTAGCTTTTCCTCATGCTTGGGAAGTATCCTGCCATGTCTATCGCGGTCACCATAAGGACGGAAAAGGTAGGATCCTTGAATATGAGCCACGGGATGATGGCGGCGAGGACGAGCGCAAGGAGGACGGCATCGCTTCGGGTCACATTCCGAGTGCCGTACGCGAGCGAGAGGAAGAAGACGCCGCCTGTGAGCGCCGCCATGATTGCGAGGTTCACGGCAGTGTAGCCTCCGCTTCCGTACCACACGCCCGCCGCCGCAACCGCCACGGTGATGCTCCAGATCAGCCAGGTGTATGCGTGAGGCTTCGTGCGCCCGGCAAGCGTGTCCTTTATGTAGGGGATGAAAGCCACGACCCCCACGATGAAGGCAACTATCGAGAACGCGAGCTTTATGTCGAGGACAGCGAGCGGCATAACGGACAGTGTAGCCCGACGCCATCGCGCCACGGGGGTGGCGGTTTGAGCATTACCTCAGGTTTCGCAGACGATCTTAAGCGTGTGTGTTTTCTGTCCTGACAGATCGATGTTGGATTTCTTTCCGATGAGCGAAGCGCCGTTGAAGGTGACATCGCTGATGGAGCTGGAGAGTTTTATCGAGAAATCGAATTTGAGCGATGTGATGGAAATGACTCCCGGTATCGTGCCGTTGACTTCGAGCGGAAAGGGAGGCACGACCACGGTCGCAGAGCCGCCTGGCGGTATGGACTCGTTCGGAAGCCTAAAGCCCGGGATGGAGATCGGTATCGTCGATTTCGCCTCAATGATGTTACAGCCGGAGTTCACTACCATGATTGATACCGATGTCGTGTGAAGGATGGCAATGCCGACGGCGATGACGGTGACTATGCCCAAGGGGCCCTTTGCGGCATGGAATATCCTGCTCCACATCGACAAATCTTGTGTGGGTTTATTTCCGTTTGACGGGCGTTCCAGCTCTCCCTGTACTCGCGCGACCTCACCCTTGAGCGCGTTCCAGTTTTTCAGAAAAAGGAGCATGAACTTCTTCCTTTTCTTCTCTTCTTCGGTGGTTTCCGGGAGCTTCTCCGCGGAGAGCGTGAGCACGCTTCCCTCCGCGAGGTTCTCGATGGTCGCCAGGTGGCCCTGGTATTCGCTGATGACAGCGTCCATCCGTGGGTTCAAGCCTTTCAGGAGCGCGACAACCGACCTTGCTTTCTCAAGAGTGGTCGATGATTGCGAAAAGAGTTTCTGTACGGCATCGAGGCGTTTTTTCGCGTCGCGATAGTTGATTTCAGGCATGTGCAAAGTATACGCCTGAACGGAGACTGTTCTATTTTCCGCGACCGTAGTATTGCTTCAAGAGTTTCACATGCTCCTCGTAGGTCGCCGAACAGTGGAATCCTGCTTTCGCATCATGGAAGTAGTATATGCACGCGGTTTTTATCGGATTGAGTGCCGCAAGGATGGCCGCGACGCTCGGGTTCGAGATGGGCCCGGGCGGGAGGCCCGCGTTCTGGTAGGTGTTATAGGGAGAGGAGATGTATTTGTCGCGGGAGCGCACGACCGGCCACCAACCATTCCTCCCGGTTGCTTTCGCGTATTGGAGCGTTGCGTCGATTTGTAGCCTCATACCGGCGAAGATGCGATTCCAGATTATGCCCGAGATGACACGCATCTCATCCTTGTCGCTCGTCTCGCGCTCTATCATGGAGGCGATGGTGAGTGTGTCCTTGAGGGGAACAATCTCTTCCGTGGTCGTTGAGTAGCGCGAAAGCACATTGCGTTCGAAACGTTCGGCGAACATCGTGGCGAGTTCCGGCGTTTTCACACCGTTCTCCACGACATAGACGCCCGGAGGGATGCGTCCCTCGAGGACGAACGATGGAGCGCTTGCCGTTGATTTCAAGAACGCGTCTTTTCCGGTCTTGTTCCATCGGAGCGCGCCTCCGAGCGCTTCCGCGACCTCTTCTCTCCGGTATCCGGGTTCGACTCTCACGATGTTCGGCGCAGTTCCTGCCGCCAGCATCCGGTACAGCGGGGCTGACGCTACCGCTGCCGCTATGCTGTACACGAAATCCCCGGTGTTCAGGGCCGCTGAAGTAAGTGAAAAATTATTTTCGGAAAGTATCGCCTCGATGGAAGGGTTTCCGCTTATCAGTTTCCGTTCCGGGTCGACCGTGACCGGAAATGGTTCCGGCGCGTAAGGAGTGAAGTCCTGTGCCTCCGAAGACAAAAAGAAAGTCGGAAGGAGTGCAAGGATGCCGAGAAAAACCACTCCCCCTGAGGCGATATAGAACGCACGGGAGAATCTGAAAGGCTTCCGGGGTTTCGGTTTCATGTCCTTCCGCATGATACCAGCCGGGGTTTGTTCGGCCTTGATATACCCCGTGAGATAAAACGGTTCTGACGATGAAACGGAGAGAAAACATCCTCAGCAGACCGAAAAAATCATAGCGGTCTGACTTAACGGTCGCCTATTTCACGGAGTATACTGATTGCATGAATATTGAAATGAACAAAGTCACCTGGTATTCGAAGGCTCTCGCGGCTTTCCTTTTTGTCGGTGTTTTTGCGCTCGGTTTTTATCTCGGGAAAGAATATGCGACGGTTTATGACGATGTGGTGGGGGCAAATTCGAAACCAGCAGAAATGGTTGGGTCTGTAAAAACGACGCCAACGGCGCCCGTCCCGAAACCTGCCGTTGTCCAGCCGAAAGGAAATTACGCCGCGCTTGTGACCATGACCAAGACTGGATTTTCACCGGCAAGCGTGACCGTAACGCAAGGTCAGACGGTGAGATTCGTGAACGGGACTGATGGAAGCATGCGCATCTACTCGAACGTGAACCTCGGTTCGCCCATCTATGCTGGCTTCGACCAGCAGAAAAGCGGTGGCCGCGGCAGTGCGTTCGATTTTCTTTTCAACAAGCCGGGGACATGGGGGTACCACAACCTTAATGGCAATGTGCAGGTGACGGGGACGGTAGTGGTGAAGGCGCAATGAGAGCACGCGGCCTGGCTCCTTGGTATTTACGAAGGATGGCGCAACGGTCGTACTGACCGAGCTTGCGCAGGGAACAACCGAAATATACGCAGTTGATCTCACATCAGGCACGACACGGAAAATAATCACCGTTTCCAGCTTTGCCATCGTCATTCCGACACCATGAAAACCTGAAGCTCGACAAGATAATCGCGATGCTTGAGAAGAAATGAGGCCCGGCGCTTAGCACGCTGGGTTATTTCTCGATTAGGTCAGGATGGTGATCGCGGATCTCTTCTAGCACCTTCTCGGATTTTTCCGAGTCGGGATCGATGCCGAAGCGTTTACACATGGCGAGAAACGCAGGCAAGAACCATTCGCCTGCGTTTATTGGAAGTGAAAAGAACCATTGGATGAATTTTACGAACTTCCTGCCAAGCGTGGAGATCGGTTTCGGGCCAGCCTCGATAGTCATAAGCAATTGCTGTCCCGATTATACCAAAAGCGCATCACGGCCGATGTACTATGGTTGAACCTTTATGGAAGCAGATATCAAAAAAGTCAGTTTCGAATTCCGCCTTGATTGGCTTGAACATGTTCATGTGGGCTGTTGAGGTTGGCGCTCCTTGAACTGCGCGACCTCGGCCGCGGTAAGGACGCGGAATTCGCCCGACTTGAGGCCGAGGATGGTGACGGCGCCTATGCGCACACGCTTCAGGGTGACCACGGTCAGGTGCAGGTATTCGCACATCCGCCGTATCTGATGTTTTCGCCCCTCTTTGAGGATAATGCTGAAAGAATGTTTATCGATGGACTCGACCTTCACGGGCAAGGTGGGACCATCGCCGAGCACGATGCCGGGCTCTATGGCTTTCAGTTTCGGCCGGTTGATGATTTCGCGAACCCTGACGATGTATTCTTTTTCTACGCTATGGTGCGAACCCGTTATCGCTCGCGCCAGGACACCGTCGTTTGAAAGAAGGAGAAGCCCTTCGGAAGATTTATCCAGCCGGCCGACGATGTCCAATTCTCTGAACTGGGGTAGGAGGTCGTAGATGGTCGTGCCCTCGTCTTTGGCGCGCGATGAAGCGATGTTGTGGGGCTTGTTGACGATGATGCTCATTTTCTTCTCAAGCGCGGCTACCGCGCGGGGGAGTATGCTTACGGTATCTTTGTCCGGATCTATCTTCGTGCCCATTGCTTCGACGATTACGCCGTTCACTGTCACGAGGCCGCGCTTGATGAAATCTTCGGCTTCGCGGCGCGAGCAGATGCCCTGGTCAGAGAGATATTTCTGGATTCGTATCATGCTTCTGACCCATTATGACAGAATCATTTTTTACGAGCACTCGTGGACTCCTCTCAGGCATCCGCTACAGAGGAATTGGCCGCATTGCGGACATGCCGAAAGCAGCGAAAAATAATGGCCGCAGTGGTCGCATGTGAGCTGTTCGCGCAGGAAGAGAATCCGCCTCTTTTCCAGAGATGGGAAGGAGTCAGGCATATAATCTGCAAAACATAGTCCGACAGGGAGGCGGTGTCAAATTGCGCGGTGGTATTCAGCTCTGTACCGGGTTTGTTTCGCATGTATGATGCCGGCATGTGTTGGACGGCTACCGCATCTCTCGCGCTTGGCGCGGTCGGACTCGGAACAGCTGCCTATCTCGAGCATAAGAAAGAACCGCGCGGTTTCACCATCCCGCTCGCGTTCTTTTCGCTGATGGAGTTTCTCCAGTTTTTCAGCTACGCATCGATAGACGAGTGTGCCATGACCTCGAACACGATGCTTACCCTGCTGAGCTATATCCATATCGCTTTTCAGCCGATCTTCATCAACTTGTTTTTGATGTACATGCAAGAACGCAAAGGGAATGTCATACCTCAACGGACGAAATGGCTTGCTTACGGGGCATCCATCCTGATCACCGTTATCATGCTCATCCGGCTTGTACCGTTTGTGCCCGATAGCTTGTGCACGGAAGGACAGACCATTTGCGGTCCCGTGATGTGCACGGTGAGTGGCGCCTGGCACCTCGCCTGGTCGGTGCCGTATTACACCGTGCCATTCCCTGGCGACGGTATGTGGTATTACGGGTTCGCATCTTTCTTAATCCCCATCCTTCTCTATGGTGCGTGGAGCGGGGTTGCTTTAGCGGTCATCACGGGGCCTGTTCTTGCGTACATCCTTACGGCAGGCGGCCCGCTTGAGTGGCCCGCGGTATGGTGCCTTTTCTCGGTCGGTATGATTCTTTCGCTTCTGGTCTGGCGATGGTTTGAAAAAGTTCCGAAGAAAATAACGTAGTATTTTGATATCAAAATATCAAGAGCATGCTAAGGTAGCGCAATGTCGCGTGGAGAAGTCATAGTTCGCTTCGAGAAGGTTTCTTTCGATTTTGGAGCAAAAAAGCCCATTCTGCATGAAGTGGATTTTTCCGTTCGCCGCCACACCAAGATTACATTCATGGGTCAAAACGGCGCAGGTAAAAGCACCATATTCGCTTTGATGGCGGGGATCCATACGCCCGAGGAAGGGCAGATACACCTAGCGCACGGGCTGACGGTGGCGACTGGCAGGCAGGTAATCCCGAGGGAGGACATGCCGCTCACCGTCCGCGATTTTTTCCAAAAGGTTTTTCCTAAAAAAGTATATGACATCGACCCGAAAATCGACAAAGTATTAGAGGTGGTGAACCTCGTTGCTCCGCATGATCGTCTTATTGGTAGTTTTTCAGGTGGGCAACAGGCACGATTGCTTTTGGCGCAGGCGCTGATTCAGAACCCCGACATGCTGTTATTGGATGAGCCGACCAACAACCTCGACAAAGATGGCATTGCGCATCTCACAAAATTTTTAATCGACTACAAAAAAACCGCAATAGTGATTTCGCATGATGCGGAATTCCTAAACTCGTTCACAGAGGGTGTGCTGTACCTCGACGTGAACACCCATAAGGTCGAGCAGTACGTGGGCAATTACCTCGATGTGATCAAGGAGATATCGGCCCGCATTGAAAAGGAAAACAGGAAAAACGCACTTCTGGCAAAGGAGATTCAAGCCAAAAAAGATCAAGCAAACATGTTTGCGAACAAGGGTGGGCAGATGCGCATGGTTGCGAAGCGTATGCGGTTAAAGGCGGAAGAAATGGAAGAGGCGAAAGTGGACGTGCGGAAAGAAGATAAGACCATCCGTTCGTTCCGTATCCCGTTTCAAGAGGGGTTGACGGGTGAGATTTTGAACATTACGTCTTTGAAGGTAATCAAAAACCACAAGGCAACGCAACACGCGGTGAAGGTATCGTTGCGGAAGGGTGACCACTTGCTACTCAAAGGGCGAAACGGCATCGGCAAAAGCACGCTCCTCAAGTCCCTTGCGGATGGTTCCGCAAAGGGCGCAACGCTCGCCGAGAAGGTGCACATCGGGTATTACCGCCAGGACTTTGCCAACATGGATTTTGATAAGACCGTGTATGAAGAACTGGCAGTTTCAAGCGGTCGTTCCGCTGAAGATGAGTTGAGAAAAGTGGCGTCAGGATTTTTGTTGAGCGGAGATATATTCCATTCAAAAATCGGCACGCTTTCCGAAGGTCAGAAAGGATTGGTGGCATTTGCCCGTCTGGTCTTATTAAAGCCGGGGCTATTGATACTTGATGAACCGACGAATCACATTAACTTCCGCCACCTGCCCGTTATCGCCGAGGCGCTTGGCGCGTATGAGGGCCCCATGATACTGGTGAGCCATGTGCCTGATTTTGTAGGGCAGATTCGTATTGATGAGGTATTGGATTTGGAGAAATAGCACCCACCGAGTGAGTGTGCTCAAGAGCACCCGTGCGACTCTGAAGGACAGCCGAAAATGAGGTCAATCGCTATTTTCCAGAATCCTTTCTATTTTCATGCGTAGAAGGAAGTATTGAGCGGTTCTAGTTGTTACATGGTGCCTGACCCCATTCCTCTTTTCGGTTGGTATGATTCTTTCGCTTCTTGTCTGGCGATGGTTTGAAAAAGTTCCGAAGAAAATAACGTAGTGGTCCTGTTCACGAGCACTCATGTGAACCGGAGTGGCAATTGTTGCAGGGCGCCTGGCCGCATCTGCTCGCGTCACAATTTCGGCAAACATCGCACATGCCAATACGCGCCCATGATTTTTTTGTAGTCGTCTTCTTCATTCACGGGCTGACCGCATCCGGTCCCGCTCCACCCTCCACAATTGCCGAGCGATTTCTCGCTTTCTTCCCCGGCACCGTTCGCGGTGATAATCCTTAAAACCCCGAAATGATGTTCACGCGAACGGACCATTAATCGAAGACTATAACAGATCAGGTTTTGTGGCTACTTCCGCCTGGCTTCGTTCAAGCGTCTCTGCCTTTCGAGGTCTAGAACAGGGAAACTCCGATCCACACGCCGATGAGGTATGTTATGGCCATTGCCAAAACGCCGCCCGACACGACGCGCACAATCGCTTTGAATACCGGTGCGCCGCCTGCCCATGCGCTCAAAGCGCCAGTCAAGATGAGCGCAAGGACGACCGAGCCGGAAGCGATAGGAATGCGCCATTCTTCCGGTGGAAGTACGATGGCCGCGAAGGGGATGATGGCGCCCAGAAAAAAAGCTCCGGCTGAGGCGACGGCCGATTGCCACGGGTTCGCCAGATGTTCCGGGTCGATTTTAAGTTCGGCTTCCGCGTGCGCGGCGAATGCATCTCGCGCTGTCAGTTCTTTCGCAACCGTGAGTGCGGTGTCGTCTGAGAGCCCTTTTTGCTTGTATATGGAAGCAAGCTCTTCTAATTCCTGCTCAGGATAGGTAGCAAGTTCGATTCTCTCCTTGTTGAGTAAGGCGCGTTCGCTGTCGCGCGAACCCGAGACCGAGATGAACTCGCCGACCGCCATGGAAAGCGCGCCGGCGATAATGCCCGCGATACCGGATGCGAATATGATGCTTTCCGAACTTGTCGCGCCCGCGATGCCAAAGAGCAGTCCCGCAATCGAGACTATCCCATCATTTGCTCCGAGGACCGACGCGCGGAGCCAGTTCAGGCGCGCTCCTGCCGGAGAGGTGTGGAATTCGTACTGGTGATGCATGGGCAAAGTATAGCCCGAGCTCTTTCCGTCCTGACGCTATGAAGCCGAGCGTGTTTTCATCATCTATCGAGACGGATTGCGCAACAGCTCGCCGGGCTCCAAGGGAATGTATTGACCCCCGATCAGGGAAATGGGGTCAGGTACCTTTTTACAGAAAGTAATGGTAATGGGGTCAGGCACCATTTTCCGAAAGTTTTGCGTTTTGGTTTATTGTCTTACTCCTAATAGTCCTAATAGTGATGGCAGTACACTTAAAAGCAAAACGAGTAGAGTTGAATAGGCAACTATCCTTGAACGAATAGGATGCCCGTTTTTCCATAATGAACGCGCATGAAATGGCGACCATAGGGCACCAATAAGCCACACCAAAGCAAATGGCCAAAGAAGAAATCCTACACCCACCGTGGCAATTGATGGTAGCTGGTATAAATTAAGAAAAATTAAAAATAAACTCAGTGAAAGAGCGACATATAGTACTTCAATAGTCCCTACCATGTAGCTTAGTATTTTTTTCATGAATAATTAATTATTTGAGAAATTAGTGGGAAACGTAACCAAAATAGATACTAATAAAGAGCTTGAACAAATTATCGTGCCGGTGATTGTACCGATACTCCACCTCCTTGAATATACATCGGAAAGTGATACTTGGAAACACCTTGTATGAGGCCACCCAACTTTGCATTCCGCGGGTAATCTCGACACCGGTAATGTTAGCATAAACTGAACCGAGAAATGGTGAAAACGGTGTCAGTAGAAATGGTGTCAGCCACCATTTATGATATAATCTCGGACATTCAACGGAAAAGAATATACCTTTTGGAACTGAACGATGGCGAGATGTGATGGTTACAAAATATAAGCTCGAATCTACTCGTCGTTCTGCGGGTCGACCCAAAAAATCGTGAATGTCCCCATTTTCGTAAAAGTTGATCTCTCGCTGTGTATGCTCCTTTCTGCAACATTCGCAGTTTTTGTCTTTGTTGCGACACCGTCTTTTGCGGTGGCGGCTGGGGCGGCAGAGGCAGGCGGTCATGGAGCCGGGGCAGTAACCTTTCTCTGGATCGCTGTGATACTTATGGCGGCCAAGCTTTCAGGGATCGTCGAGCGTTTTGGCCAACCTTCGGTGCTTGGTGAGTTGGTGATGGGGATTATACTCGGCAACCTTGTGCTCTTTGGTATTACCATTTTCGAGCCGATCAAGATTGACCCCATCATATCCTTCCTGGCAGAGTTGGGCGTGGTTATCCTGCTTTTCCAAATAGGGCTCGAATCTAATATCGCCTCAATGCGCAAGGTTGGACTTCGCGCCCTTCTTGTGGCAACCGTGGGTGTAGTAGTCCCATTTGTGCTCGGTGCGTATCTTGTCGGACCGTTGCTTTTACCAGGACTCGATCAGAACGCGTACCTTTTCCTAGGCGCTGCACTCACCGCAACCTCAGTCGGCATCACGGCTCGCGTGTTCAAGGACCTTGGTAAGCTCCACATTGGTGAAGCGCAGATCGTGTTGGGAGCAGCGGTTATTGACGACGTAATGGGGCTTATTATCCTTGCGGTGATATCAGCTATCGTTACCTTCGGAGCGGTGAGCATCGGCGCTGTAAGTTTAATCTTTGCCAAAGCGGTTCTGTTTTTGGTCGGCGCAATAGTGCTTGGGCAGATAGCCGCTCCACGACTGTGCACTCTATTCTCAAAGATTCATGCGGGCGCAGGAATGAAGTTTACTGTAGCTCTCAGCTTTGGACTCATGTTTGCATACCTCGCGCACGAAATCGGCCTCGCGCCTATCATCGGGGCGTTCGCGGCAGGACTCGTGCTTGACGCGGTACACTTTAAGTCCTTTGCGGACCCAGAAGTGGTTAATGATATTCGCCGAGTTGCCGAAGGTGCTGACCCGAAGACACGTTCGTCCCTCATGCAAATCATTGAGCACAGAGCGCACAAGCATATCGAAGACCTCATTGAGCCTGTTGCCCTTTTTACCGTGCCAATCTTCTTTATCGTGACGGGAATGTCGGTCAAGCTCGAGACACTTTTCGACACAAAAATCCTACTCGTCGCGCTCGGCATTACTGTCGCCGCCTTTGTTGGAAAACTTGTATCTGGCCTCTTTGCCGGCCCCGGCATGAACAAGTGGATTGTTGGATTTGGTATGGTGCCACGCGGAGAAGTGGGGCTTATTTTTGCGACTATCGGGCTCTCGCTCGGAGTGGTATCTGATGCGGTCTTTTCTGTTATTGTAATTATGGTTGTGTTTACTACTCTTCTCAGCCCTCCAATCTTGAGTTACCTCATAAAGCGTCACGCTAAGCATGCCACGTAGACATATGAATATGGTCGGACGTAGTTAGTAGGAAATGGGGTCAGGTACCTTTCTTTCTGCTGGGTATGTGTCAGTTAATGGTACCTGACACCATTTGCTCCTCGGCATATCGGAGCGGAGCTTTTCAGAATTAGTACTGCCAAAAACAACGTCACTATTCAAGTTCGTGCCATCAATGTCCCGCATGAATTGGCGACAAATACCGCAGTGTGGAGTCGCAAAACCATTAAGGTTCTAAATCTATAAACTGGTATACTGACACCATGAAAAAGATTCTTGCCCCCGTCCTGCTTCTTGTCATTTTTGTCTCGTTCCCCGTAACTTCATTTGCCGGACATAAGAGCGCAGTGGGGAGTGTCGTCATTGATTCGACAGACCCCGGCATCTTTGAAGAGCACGGCATGAATTGTGGCTTTCGGCACTATCACGGTGAATTGAACGGTGTCGCAGATCCCGCCCCAAATGGCTGTGGGCATGGAGCGGTGAACTCGATTGTGCATGGCAGTGGGGACGGGGAGTCGCTCCCACCCACGCCAACTCCAGGCGTTTGGGACAACTTTGTGGGCTGGCTGAAAAAAGTATTCACAAAGAAAAATGCGATTGATGTGATTGACGTCGCCGCGGAAGCAAATGGTATTCCTCCACCAGGCACCGTGAGCGATGCGGTTGACATCGTGGTAGAAGCCACACCACAAATCATGGAGAAAGTGGAGGGTATTAAAGAGTATCGCGAGAGTGTGACACCGGAAGAGGACACGCTCGACATTTACAACAATCTCGAAAATGTCCCAGAAAACCCCACGCTCTCACAGAGATTCTTCAAGTGGTTCAGCAGCTTGGTTAATTAATCACGCGGGCATTTCCACACATGGTCAATGTTCCAAGGTTAAACCTTGAGAGTTAGATATAGGGTGCGGGGGTGCCGGCTCAAAACTTTTCTGCCTCCGCCGCATTGGACGACGCTCCCTGTTTGTCTAAGAGCGAAGCGATTAGTTACAAACAGCAGTCCTGAGCGAAGCGAATGGGTTAGCCTGCCCGGCCAGGGAACCTGTTTAGGGACGATTTAGGCGTATCTTAAGCCTTTCTGGTATACTTTAGCTTATGTGACTACCGTTCAGATAAAAAGGATGGAAAGAATGGCACGAGAAAGCGCTCAGCTGGCAAAGAGAGCGTTGGGTAAGGCTAATGAGTTGGAAGCATATCTGAGTCTTTTGGAATATAGAGCAGGAAAGACCTATGCGTATAAGTCTGTTAGTGAACTTTTCAAAAAACTGCGCAGTACATGAGGCAGATTCGTACTACCCTTAGATTTGAAAAGAGATTAGAAGAGTTTATCGCTCAACATCCAGGACTCTCAACTGCGGTTGAGTCGGTGATGCGTCTCATTGCTCTCAATCATAGAAATACATCGTTAAAGACTCATAAACTCAAAGGTTTTCTGAAAGGATGTTACGCAGCTCGTGTGAGCTATGAATATCGTCTTGTATTTTTAGTTGATAAGCATTCAGTGTGCTTCCTTGATGTTGGCACTCATGATGATGTGTATCGGTAGTATTTATTCCGCCTCCGAGGACGCTCCCTGTTTGTCTAAGATCGAAGCGATTAGTTACAAACAGCAGTCCTGAACGAAGTGGAGGGTTAGCCTGCCCGGCCAGGGAACCTGCCTAAGCCTATAAACCCACTAAGTTGACAATGTCCTCAGCCGTCTTTTCTGGGTTTTGATGAGTATTATCGATTTTCATTTCACCAGGTATATCATTTCTCATTTTTACACTCTCATTCCACTCAATTGACGCTTTATCGTCTTTGAAGCCGCTGTCTCTTTTACCTAACACTCGCTGTCGTAGTTCTTCGGCATCGTTGACGACTAACGTTACGACCAACACATTCTTGCTAGGGAAGGACTCGCTCAGGCGCTTCACATACTCTTCTCTCAAATCGGTAACAATAATATTCTTGTAATCGTGTTTCAAATAGTTTTCGAGTATAAAAGTAAGATTTTCAAAAGCCATATTTAGTTCTTCTTGGCTCTGGTTACTCCAATCGGGAAGGAGATGCCACTCGCGCATCCACCCGAAATCAATGTACGGGGACCCCAACTTTTTTTGAAGAATTTTTGCTGTCGTGCTCTTTCCACTTCCTGGAGCGCCAGAAAGGATAATGAGGTCTTTCATTCAGGTAAGTATATCAAGCTCAGCTCCGGCGGTAAGGGAGGAATTGGGGTCAGCCACCATTTTGCTCCGCGGGGGTATGTGTCGGACTCGCCCGTGACTCTTCGGTCTGGACACCGCCTCGCGCCGCCTCCGGCTCGGCACCGCCGTCGTGTCTCCGTCTCTCACAATGTATTCCACACATTGTGAGCGTGGGTGGAATCGAACCATCGGCCTCTGTCTTATCATAGGAAAATAGAGGTCAGGAGCCTTTTAATGATTGAGACTCATTCACTGTAGACGCTGGCGATGGTCGCACCCCTCCGGGTACTTCGATGCGTTGCGCATCGCGCCCGTGAGCTTATGATGCGTTGCTTTGATGGTGATGCTCATAGAAGGAATAATTAGTGTTTAACATGATGCTCGCGCAGATATGCAACGATGTCTTCCGACTCGTACATCTCTACGCCGCGGTTGCTATCTACGAGATACGGCACTTGTCGTTTCCCGCCTCGCGCCACTAGCTCTGCGGCGACGGCATCGTCCGCGATGTTCTTTAATTCAAAATCAATCCCGTTTTCTTTTGCAAAATTCAAAACCTTAATACAATAAGGACAACCTGTTTTTACATACAATGTCATCATATGCAGTCAATATAGCAGGTAGCGCATTCGTGCTTTTCTTTTTATTCCGGCTCCGGCGGTTGGACCGAAGGTACTGAGCTGAGCGAATGTACGTGTTTGGAAGCGTGGATTGGAAGGCGCTCGAGCGCGAAATCCAGTGGCTTGCAGCAGCGATGCCGAGCTTGGGTATTGTACCCGCGCAGGTGTAAAATAGCGCAAATGGATGAAAAGACTCTACAGCAACAGGCGGAAGCATTTGCCAGAGTCAATAAAAAACGTATCGCAGAAAAGCTTACGGATAAAGCAACATACGCTCCTGACGAGAACTCTGTATCAGTTTTTATGGCAGGGTCGCCCGGGGCCGGTAAAACAGAGTACTCGAAAAACCTCATCGACATTTTGGAGAGAGACAAGAAACGCAAAGTAATTCGTATTGATGGTGATGAGCTGCGGCCTCTTATACCTGGTTACACGGGCAAAAATTCATCTCTTTTTCAAGGGGCTATCTCTATAATTGTAGACAGAGTACACGATGTTGCGCTTGAGCAAGGGCAGACATTTCTGCTTGACGGAACTTTTTCTAAGTATGACAAAGCCGCCAGTAATATCAGCCGGTCTTTAAACAAAGGCAGGATGGTACTGATATTTTATGTCTATCAGCGGCCGGAAGTGGCTTGGAAGTTCACCCAAGCACGGGAGGTAGAGGAGGGTCGCAACATCCCCAAAGATCGCTTTATAGAGCAGTTCTTGGGCGCACGGGAGACAGTTGATAGGATACGGAAAGAGTTCGGCAAAGAAGTCGTCATATTTCTGGTAGAGAAGAACTTCGAGACCCATCAGGTGGAGGCGATCAACACGATAGAGCCAGGCGGGCCTCAAATTGACCACTACTTGAAGGAGAAGTATACTGTAAGTGAGTTAGAAAAATTGCTATGAGAAACCTACTCACCAGTCTGTTTGCAGGAAAAACGAAAGGAAGCACTCCTACTTATGAGGGGCTTTCTGACTTCTTTTTGCGTGCGCCTGTGGATGAAAAAAAGAAAGTGATCAAAGAGGCTGCGCATAAGGCAAACGAGGATCAACTTAAAGTTTTTAAAGAAGCTCGGCTGAAAACAAAGACCAGCTAAGACAACAAAAAAACTCCCCGCATGGGGAGTTTTTTTGTAGCAAAGTTAAACTGATGTGCCTTCGGGAGGATTTGAACTCACGACACGAGGTCGTGGGAGACCAAAGAAAAGTACCTGACACCATTTCCATGGGAAAAAACGAGAAAAGAACTTGATAAATGCACCCTACTGTGTGCGAATTGTCACGCCGAGGTGCATGATGGGCTTGCCAAGCTTCCTAGGCGCGTCGTTGGCAGGAAGGTGATAATTAGTTAGAATACGCCACAGCTCTTTAAAAAAAGAATACGCGTAGATCTTTTCGCTCCGGTGTAGCTCAATGGTAGAGCAGCTCCCTGTCAATAGGCAGCTTTCCGGAGGAATCCGGATTGACAAACGAGGTGAATTGCTGGAAACCCTAATCCTGAGCGTAGTCGAAGGAAGGGCAATCAGCAGCCAAGTCCTGACACAAGTTGGGAAAGGTTCAGAGACTATCCCGAAAGGGAGTAGGCCTCAAAGGCCGAAGCGCCTCGCATCCGACAGTTTTTCTAAACTGGGATGATGATATAGTCCACGCCCGTGGGAAACCCTGGGAATCCGTGTAAGGAGTTGGTTGTAGGTTCGAGTCCTACCGCCGGAGCAAAGAGATGTATGCAGCAGGATTTTTCCCAGTCGTTTTTTGCAGAAGTCGGAGGTGATACAATATCCCTAGAGTGACATACCACAGCCAAGCCGGACTCTCCAGAATTCTGACTCACACAGCGCGCGCATAGGCGCGTTTTTAAAAGCTAGTAGACTTTTTTTCATGGAACAAAAACTTCGCATCGCCATAGTTACTGACGCCTGGTTTCCGCATGTATCGGGCGTCGCAACGACCATCGACGCGACGAGGAAAGAGCTCGAGCGGATGGGGCACACCGTGCTCATCATCGGACCTTCGAGTTTCAAGTTCACCATCCCGACGCCGGGATATCCGGAAGTAAAACTGGCATTTTTCGCAGGCCGGGCGCTCCGGAAGATGCTCGATGAGTTCAAGCCCGACGCCATCCATATCGCGGTCGAGGGACCCCTAGGATTGGCTGCGCGCGGATACTGCATGAAGCGGAAGATTAAATTCTCGACCGCCTACCATACGCGTTTTCCTGAGTATGTCCATGTACGGACGGGCATTCCGCTCTCATGGACCTACGCGTTCCTCCGGTGGTTCCATGGCACGGCTGTCCATGTCATGGTTTCGAACGATACCCTCAAGAAGGAACTCGAGGCGCATGGATTCAAGAAGGTGGTCTTTTGGCATCGAGGAGTCGATACGGAGGTGTTCAACCCCAGAGACCCCATGCCGCTCAAGGAAGAACACCCGATTTTCATGTACATGGGGCGTGTTGCGGTCGAAAAAAACATCGAAGCGTTCCTCTCGCTCGATCTTCCCGGAACGAATTATGTCGTGGGCGACGGCCCGGCCCGTGCCTCCCTCGAGCGGAAATATCCGAAGGCGGTTTTTACGGGATACAAGTTTGGAGCCGAGCTTGCGCGTTATGTGGCGGCGGCGGATGTGTTCGTTTTTCCATCAGTAACCGACACCTTCGGACTGGTGATGCTTGAGGCGAATGCCTGCGGCGTTCCGGTCGCGGCGGTCCACTCCCAAGCCGCGAACACGGTCGTCAGGGAAGGGGTGAACGGCATTGTGTCGGACGACCTCAAGGACGCGTGCATGCGCGCACTGAAACTGTCACGGGAGAAGGCGAGGGAAGTCGCACTCTCCATGGGGTGGAGTGAACCTACGGAGCAGTTTGTCCAAAACCTGGTCCGGTAGGCGATTGCTTTACGCTGGCTGCACCGTCGGATCTCCCGAAGACTTTTTTCGGGCGAAAAATCCGTCCCACATCTCACGCGCATATCGAGCAAGTCCCAGAAGGGCGCCGTCAAGCGCATAGAACGGAGCGCGCACAACGCCGACAGCAAGCGTCAGAGACCCTGCTATTACCCAGCGCAACCAGGCAGGTTTGATGAATGAAAGCTTCTTGAATATCCCGTCACCGGCCGAATGAAAGTTCTTCATGATTCCCCAACGAAGTGCAGTTCCAACGGTATACGACACGAAGGTTGTCCCCAGCACCAATCCCGACATGACCCGTTTCCTCCGCCCGCGCATCGTGCCGCTCTGTTCCGCATAAAAGCCCCTGAAAAGGTTCTCGACCGCGTAGGTGACGGAAGAGGTAGGGAAGCCCTCGCCTCGATACCGCTCCCGTTTGGTTTCCACGGGTCCGTACTTTGTAACGATAACGATGCCGCGTTTGATAAACGCTTTCATACCTTTTCCTTTGGTATCTTTCCATGCCTGACGTAGTTCCGCGACAAGGTTCGAGGTGTTTACATCCTTTCCGGGCATGGCATATCCGCGCCAGTATGCGTTCAGGCCTCGCGCCGCTTTACCCGCGATGAGTATCGCGAGGCCATGGATGACGATGTCATCTACCGGACCTGGTACCGCGATGTGGAATATTACATCAAGTGCAAAGACGAGTGTTGCCAAGGGAATCCACAACGCTCCCCTACGACCCTCACGCCTGCGCTCGTCATTCGAAAGCATCCTTTCAGGCCTGTGAGACGCGGGCGCTTTACTGTGTCCATGTGCATGCGCGCCATGGTCGTGGGATACATGGGCTGTTCTGACTACCTCGCCGCTTTTTTGTACCGGATTTCCGAGATGAACCGCGAATCGTTCTATGTCGATGTCTCGGGGGATGCCCAGTACCGTTTCAAATGTACGCGAAAGGGGACGGCGAGTTTCTCTCTCGCCGTGGCTCCTCTTGAAGAGTCTGTCGGCGGAATCTCTCATATCTATCTGTACCCCGTTTTATGGGGTAAGGATTCTACTACATAAATATCAATATGTCAAACATGGCTTTGTATGGGCATCGTGCATGCTGAGCAAAAAGAAATCCACACCCTCATCTCGCGTTGTGTTTTATATTTTTCCGATAGAGGAGCGTATACTGCACCCTTAGTAATCTAACCTACTGTTTTTTATGGCCATACGGGCCGAATATATCTGGCTCGACGGATACACGCCGACGCCAAACCTTCGTTCAAAAACGAAGTTAGTTGATGGACCGCCACCCTCGCTTCAAGATCTTCCCGTCTGGGGATTTGATGGTTCGTCGACCCAGCAGGCGGAAGGATTTTCAAGTGACTGTTTATTGAAGCCGGTCATGATGAAGCGGGACCCTCTCAGAAGCGAGGGCGATGTCCTCGTCATGTGTGAGGTCATGGACCCGAAGGGGAAACCGCATCCCTCGAACGCGCGTGCTCACTTGCGCGCCATTGCACGAAAGCATGAAGACGAAGAAGCGTGGTTTGGTATCGAACAGGAGTACACACTCTTAGACGAAAGCGGGTGGCCTCTTGGTTTCCCCGAAGGAGGTTATCCGGGAGCGCAGGGCCCTTATTACTGTGGCGTGGGTAGCGGAAAAGTCTTCGGACGCGAGCTCGTCGAGGAGCATCTCGACGCGTGCTTGGAGGCAGGCCTTACCATCTCTGGCATCAACGCGGAGGTGATGCCGGGGCAATGGGAATTTCAGGTCGGCCCCGTGGGTGCTTTGGAAGTTTCCGACGAGCTCTGGCTCGCGCGGTGGCTTCTCCACAGGCTTGGTGAGGAGCATGGCATCACGGTATCGCTCTCACCGAAGCCCGTCGAAACAGGCGATTGGAACGGTGCGGGGGCGCACACGAACTTCTCCACGAAGAAAATGCGCTCTGAAGGGGGCCTGCGTGTCATCGAAGAGGCCTGCAAGAAGCTGGGGAAGAAGCATAAAGAGCACATCAAGGTTTATGGTGCCGACAACGAAAAGCGCTTGACCGGGCGCCACGAGACCTGCTCTATCAACGAATTCCGCTGGGGCGTTTCCGACCGAGGTGCCTCCATCCGCATTCCCGTCTTTACGGCGAACGCGAAGAAGGGATATCTCGAAGACCGGCGCCCCGCGGCTAACATGGACCCTTACAAGGTCACGGCCCGCATCTTGGAGACCGTCTGCGGATAGGACATCTTTTATCCGTTCATCCGGAACCCGCGCTCGAGTGATGGCGCGGGTTTCTTTTTTCTCTGGCGCGCGGTAAGGTTCATACATGAATGAGTTTCACGATATCCGCGCCGTGCTCTTCGACCTTGATGGGACCCTCCTCGATACGCGCGAGTTCATTTTCCAAGCGACCGAGCATGTACTCCCGCTGTTCGGTTATCCGGTTCCTCCGCGTTCGGCGATAGCGAAAGCTGTGGGCATCCCGCTCGATGATTTTTATCGGACCTTGGTAGTAGACGCGAAGGCCGACATCGAGGGCATTGCGACCGCGCATCACGAATTTCAAAAAGAGAATCTTGGCCTCTCGGTTCCTTTTCCCGGCGTTCTCGAGACTTTAGAGCGATTCCATCGCCAAGGCATAAAGCTGGCCGTAGTCACGAACCGCCGTTCCGGAACGGCGGTTCCGACCCTTGAGAAAGCCGGACTCCTCCGCTTCCTTGACCCGGTCGTGTGTGCCGACGATGTTGTCAATGCAAAACCGGATGCGGAGCCGGTCTTGCTGGCGCTCATGAAGATGCGGGAAGTGCCGGCACGAGCGGTCATGGTGGGGGATTCTTCAATAGACATCAGAGCAGGAAGGAATGCGGGCACTAAGACCGTCCGCGTCACCTTCGGCTTCCACGCGGACGATTTGAACGACCCCGAACCAGATGCCATCATCCAGGATTTCAAGGACCTCCTGTCCCTCATCCGCTGAATAAAAAACCCCCGCCCTGGCCCTGGCAGGCCGGAGAGGCGGGGGTTTGGAATCCAATTTCTACCCTTTAGGAAAGGTGCTTCGAGACGAGCTTGGTCATCTCGAACATGTTGACCATCCCTTTGCCACCGAACACCTTCTTCAGGGCTTCGTCGGCGTTGATGTTCCGCCTGTTCGTCGCATCCTGAAGGTTGTTCTTTTTTATGTACTCCCAGAGCTTCTTCACCACTTGCGACCGTGCCATCGGACCGCTACCGACGACAACCGCCAATTCGGGGCTGATGGTCATGGGCTTCATAAACGCTGAATTCGCTTTTACCATGAAATCTTTGTAGTGATTATTGTTAGGGTATTAAATGCCCTACCGGCGCTTAGTATAGCAAGTTCGCCATAGGCAGGGCGGGAGGAAGTGGATAGACTGAGATGATACGGCTCATTAGAGGCATATTTTCAGCGTGATAGTATGAAAAAGAGCATGAAAAGCGCGTACATCCTTGCTGGTATCGCGCTTCTCATCGGCATCGGACTCTTCTACCAGTTCGGAACCGAAAAAGGGGTTCCGCCGGTAGAACAAGGCGAAATTATGGAAGAACAGACTCTGACGCTCTCGAGCCCGGCCTTCAAGGAAGGGGAATCCATCCCCTCGCAATACACATGTGATGGAGAGAATGTAAGCCCACCCCTTACGATTTCCGGCGTTCCCGAGGAGGCAACATCTCTCGTCCTCGTCATGGATGATCCCGATGTGCCGAAGGCTCTGAAACCCGATGGCGTTTTTGATCATTGGGTCATGTACGGAATTCCTCCGGATACAAGAGAAATTCCCGAAGGCTCGCTTTCAGGGACCGCGGGCTTGAATGGAGCGGGCGAGGCGAAGTATGCCGGTCCGTGCCCGCCATCTCAGTACGAACCCAGAGAACATCGATACTTTTTCAAGCTCTACGCTCTCAAGGGAACGGTGAATTTCATCAAAGCGCCGACGAAGAGCGAAGTCCTCTCGGCGATACAGGACGACATCATTGCGGAAGCAGGACTCATGGGGCGCTATAAGAGGGCACGCTGACCGAGGGGGCGACCCGCGGGGTACAATAGGAAACCATGACTGACATGCCTATAAAGATAAAAACGACCGGCGCGGTTGTCCTCACCGATGAACTTCGCTCGTTTATTGCGGACAAGGTTGGTAAGCTCTCGAAGTTTCTCGGAGAGTCCGATACTGCTGCGCTTGTTGAAGTCGAACTTGAATCGATCACCAACTCGCGAGAAGGCGACCAGTATCGTGCCGAGATAAACCTTTCCGTCGGCGGACAGCTGATGCGCGCGGTGGCGAAGCGGGTGACGCTTCACGCGGCACTGGACGAAGCAGTTGCTGAGGCGCGTCGTCAGCTCCGCAAGTCAAAAGTGAAGCACAGGAATCTCATCCGGCGCGGCGCAGCAGAGATTAAGGAATTCTTGAGGAGATTCGGAAAGTAACCCGCGCCTTTCGGCGCGTCTAGACGCCGCGCAGGAAGTCTTCGTAGCCCATTTCTTTCTTTCCCTCGGGTATAACCTTGATGGGTGTGAATATCCCGTCTTTGAAGGTTGCGTCAGTGATTTTCACTCGGATGCTTTTTTCTTTCTTATCGATGAAAAAATGGGTTCCAGGCCATTCGTCGTAAGCGCAGAATTTCAGATAATTCTGGTATCCGTCTGCGGCGAGGTCGAGGAGACCTTGCTCTTTCTCTATTTTTTTCGTAGAGGTCGCTTTCGTGTGGTCTTGGGGCTCGGGTTTCAGGGTTGGTTCTCTGCCATCCTCAAGCCATGACTCAGAGTCCATGTGTTGTTCTTCAATCCACGCTGGAATGACTTCAGCGAGGAGCCTCCCTCCTTCCTGCGCCAATATCTGTTCAAGGATGCTTGCGCGGATGGGCCATTCTAGAGGGGTCACGGATGCTTGGGCGACGATGGGGCCGTGGTCGAGTTCTTCGTCGAGAAGCATGATGGAGACGCCCGTTTTTTTGTCATCGGCAAGTATCTGGCTCTCGATGGGAGAGGAACCACGATAAAGGGGAAGAAGGGATGGATGCACATTCAAGGTTCCAGCCTGCGGCCGCTTCAGGACTTCGAATGGGATGATTTTTCCATATGCGGTAACGATAAAAAGGTCCCAGTCGGTGTTCCAAATGAAATTGGTTTGTGAATCGTCACGAGTAAGCGTCTTTGGTTCTAGGACAGCCACCTCTTTCGCGAGGGCCCATTCCTTCACGGGTGATGGAGCGAGCTCGAGGCCGCGGCCTTTGGGCTTATCAGGCCGGGTCACGATAACGCTCGGCGTGATGCCAGCTTTCTCGAGCTCTTCGAGTATCGAGACCGCGAAGCGCGGTGTTCCGAAGAACATGATGTTCCATTCGCTCCGTTTAATTATCTTTTTCCCCATGTTCTTTTTTCTTAGCTTCGAACACCTCTTCCGCGTTGTCGATATAGAGGACACCATCCAAGTGGTCGCATTCGTGCTGGAATATCTGCGCCACAAGGCCTGAGGCCCCGCGCTCGAAGCGGATGCCCTTGAGGTCGTACGCGCGGAGCGTTGTTTGGAGTGAGCGTTTGATGATGCCCGCGTATCCCGGGACGGAAAGGCACGCCTCGTCCATAATCTTTTTTTTCCGAGACCGTTTGATGATTTTCGGGTTTACGAACGGCACATCATCTTCTTTATCTGCGTCCTTGTCTTCGCGTAGCTTTTCAGCCAAGACGAATCCGCGGACGACGAAGAGGCGGAAAGGAAGCCCTATCTGTGGCGCGGCTATCGCAACGCCGTGCTCTGTTGAGCGCAAGGACGCCGACATGCGCTTCACGATGTTCTTGAGTTCTTTTGTGCCAAAAAGCTCGTCCGGCACTTCTTTGGATTTCTTACGAAGCGCTGGCGCTCCTTTGATGACGATGGGGTCAATCATGCGAACAGAGTACCGACTCCGGAGTCTAGAGTCTAGAGTGCAGAGTCTAGAGTCTAGAGTTCAGAGTCTAGAGTCTTGAGTTAGTTTAGAGTTTAGAGTCTAGAGTTTAGAGAAAAACGGACTCTAAACTAATTCAGACTATTTCGTCAGGGTCGATGGTTATCTCGAAGGCGGGGGGAAGCGCGCGGAGGCGTTCCGCGATAGCGGGGTCGGGCCATGCGCCGCGCTGGAGCCGGATGACCGCGCGTCCGCGCCATTCAGCTTTGCCTATCTGTTCAGCAGGAAGAGGCCCCACGAGGTCGAGATCAGCGAACGACTCTTTCACAAACAGTCGCATTTTCTCGACCGCAGCGGGCGTTCCGCGGAACGAAAGCCCGATGAAGAGCGTGAAGGGAGGATATCCATAGCGCTCGCGTTCGACGATATCTTCACGATAAAATTCACTCGGATTGCCCGAGGAGAGCGTCCGCATGACAAGGTGCTCCGGTTCGCGCGTGTCGACGATGAAGGTGTGTTCCGTGCGCTCGCGGAGATAGAAGAGTATGGAGAGCGCGTGCTCGTGCGCGCGCCATGCGGGGAGGGAAAGAAGGCTGTCGATGGAGGCTACGACGGAAAGCTCGACCGGCTCGGATGCGTAGGGAAGCATCCGCTCGGTTCCGACCAAGATGGCGCCTTTCGATTCGAAGAAGTTTTTCGCGACTTTTTTCGCTGCCTGGTGTGTGGGCGCGCTGTCTGCAGTCAGGGAAAGTATCTGGGCCTCCGCAAAAGATTTCTTGAGTTCATCCGTCACGCGTTCGATGCCAATGCCGAGCGTAGTGAGGTTCCATCCGCCGCAGTTCGTGCAGGATACATGCGCGGGAACGATGGCGCCGGAGCGGTGGGAAAGAAACACATTGCCTTCAGCAGTGCGATGGAGAACCATAGGGGTCCCCGTCACGACATCAACGACCGGCGTTCCGCAATCGTTGCAGACCGTCATGGGTGCGATGCCGCGCCGAGCCGCGAACACGAGAACCCGTCCTCCTCGCGCCATTTCAGCGGCGATTGCTTTCTTCCCTTCATCGGAAATGGTCGAGAAAGTCCGCTTCGATTTCCTCGTTTCTTCCCCTTTTCGCGTATCCACGATGCGGACCTGGACGGTACCCGAAGGTCTGACTTGGGAACGCGCGAGTTCTTCCGCTCGGTGTACATCAACGCGATAGCGCGTCTCGACGCGGAGCGGAAAGTCTGCGTATATCAAACGGGCTCCGGTGTAACGCGAGAGACGCTCAGCGGCATGACGCACATCGAGATGGGGACGGTCCAGCTTCCGGTATGAGCGGGCGCTCTCTCGCTCGACCACGATGGCATCGAGGTCGGGGCGTGGAATCGAAAGCGCGAAAGGAGTGCCGACGATGAGCACCGGTTCGGGTGAAGCGACGGCGCGGTTCCACTCGCGGATGAGTTTCTTCTTTGCGAGCTCTCCCGTAAGAAGGATGATGCGGTCTTCGATACCGCGCGAAAGCTCATTGGCGAGGGTTTCTGCTTCGATGATGGTGGGCGCGATGATAAGGACCGATGCACTGCGTGCGAATGCTTCCCGGGCGAGGTTCCGATAGGTGCGCACGCGCTCCCCCCGCTCCGCCTGAAGAACTAGGAGGTCGGCCCTCGCTTTCATCTCGTCTTCCGTCGGCGCTTCGCGTTTCCCTGGTGGGGCTTCTTCGATGCGTCCGGCCGAAGTAAGAATGATTTGCGAGGTCAAAGCTCCCATAGCGATGCCGTCGTGGACGCCATGCCAGAGGGCGACATCTTTCACAGCACGGATGAAGGCCTCAGAAAATATCCGGCGCGGTTTTGTATTCGAGGGAATTTTTTTCAGTGAAAAATCTGCCGCGCGGATATCGAATTTTTCTTCGCGGACATCCTTCGTTTCGACGGCGAGCGCGGGGATGCGCCTCCCGCGCACGATGACCGAGATGACCGAACCTTCAGGTATCCGATCGCGTGAGAAGAACGAGAGGCTGTCTTTGAAGATACCTCGGGCGATGGGGATGACGCGGACGGTGAACATACGGTCAGCTTACAGGTTCCAGCATTCAGCTTCCAGTTTCCTGATAGTGGGCCATGAGCTATCACTCGAAAGATGATGAGTTACAATGCGCCACATGGATTCGTTCGTTGTTGAAGGGCTTGCCGGAGAGCCGAAGCTTGCGGGAAATATCACCGTTTCCGGCGCGAAAAACCATATCCTCAAGGTCATGGCCGCCGCGGCCCTTATCGAAGGCGAGAGCCGGTTCGAAAATGTTCCCGATATCGCTGATGTCACTGCGATGGGGAAGCTTCTCGAGGGCCTTGGTGCGTTCGTGACAAGGAGCGGAAGCTCGCTCACCGTGAGCGCGAAGCCTATGTCAGGAACCGTCATGGACCCTGCCTTGGCGAAATCCTTGCGGGCTTCCATTGTCCTCGCGGGGCCGGTGCTTGCGCGCTTCGGATCGGTCACCTTTCCGCACCCCGGCGGCGATGTCATCGGCGAACGCCCCATCGATGTCTTCCTTTCAGGATTCGAGAAGCTTGGCGCGAAGATAAGCTGGAATGGAGGAAGTTATCACTTGGAGGCGCCCCAGGGCCTTTCGGGCGGAGAGTTTTTTTTCCGCGTCGTGTCGGTAACCGGTACCGAGACCCTCATGATGGCGGCGACTTTGGCGAAAGGGCCGGTCACGCTCAAAAACTGTGCCATGGAGCCCGAGGTCGTCGCGACCGCAGAGTTCTTGAAGTCATGCGGGGCGAAGATAGAGGGCGTCGGCACCACGACCATCGTCATCAATCCATCGTCCTTGACGCCGCGTGCGTCCCCGTTCCGAATCATGCCTGATCGCATCGAAGCAGAAAGTTTCCTTGCTCTTGGCGCGATGGCAGGGAAGAAGCTGACGGTGAGCGGAGTCGTTCCTCAGCACCTTGATTCGGTCATAAACACCCTGTGGTCCATGGGAGTTCCGCTCACGATTTCCGGCGATTCCATCACTGTGTCGGCTCCCGAAAGGCTTCTTCCCGTGAATGTCCGGACGCATGAGTATCCGGGCTTTCCGACCGATGCGCAGGCACCCTTCACCGTTCTTCTCACGCAAGCGGAAGGGGACAGCATCGTCATCGAAAGCATCTTCGAGGGGCGACTTAACTACACGGCAGAGCTCGTGAAGATGGGCGCAAAGATAACTTTGATAAGTCCGCACCGCGCGAAGATAACGGGAAAGACGCCGCTGTCCGCCATCGCGGTCGACAGCCCCGATATCCGCGCGGGCCTGGCGCTTCTTCTCGCCGCCGCAATCGCGAAAGGGAAATCAACCATCGGGAATGCGAACATCATCGATCGCGGGTATGAAGGGATCGAAAAGAAACTCTCTGCTGTTGGACTCTCGATAAAACGCGTTCGTTCGTAGCAGAACTGACGCACATAAAGAAAAAACCCGCCGTGAGGCGGAGGTTCTTTCAACTTTTTTCTCCCTGTATACGCTAAGCCGGCTGCGACTGTGCCCGCTGCAAAACGTGTGTCTTGGCAATGATGCCAAGCATCATGTTCGCTATCTTTTCATCGGCAGGCGTATTGGGCCTCTTGTTCTCTTTTTTCTCTTTGTGCCCTTGTCGGAACCGGGACGTTTGAAACTCCAGATGTAGGGCCAGAAGCATTTATCACATCGCCCCACGAGCCACTGGGCCGGGTGAAAACCGAACGCGCCCTGACCGCAGTCTGCGCAAAACCAATTCGGCGATTCGGCTTGCTTACCTTCTTTAGACATTGCTTTGCTCTGCGCACCAGACTTTGGCCTAGTCTCTGGCTTGCGTTTTTGAGTTATGGAATATTAAAACATAAAATTGACTATGTCAATTATTTTTCTAGAGAGCTCTTACCTGTTAAACTCATCTCGATGTCTTTCTTTTCGCCAAAGCTCGGCATAGATCTCGGCACCACGACCACCCTCGTCTTTCTGCCCGGGGTCGGCATCGTTCTTAATGAGCCATCAGTGGTTGCCGTTTCGGCTTTCGACAGGAAGATTCTCGCCATCGGCACCGACGCGAAAGAGATGATAGGCAGGACTCCCGAATCAATCATCGCGTACCGGCCCATGAAAGACGGCGTCATCGCGGATTACCGCGTGACGGAGGCGATGCTTCGTCACTACATACGGAAAGCGCTCGGCACCTGGAACCTCTTCAAGCCGGATGTCATCGTGTCGGTGCCCGCGGGCGTCAGCTCGACCGAGCGTCGCGCGGTCGTCGAGGCTGCGCTCAAAGCAGGCGCGCGAAATGCGTATGTCATCAAGGAGCCCATCCTTGCGGCGATTGGCGCGGGCATTCCCATCCACGAGCCCCGAGGACACATGATCGTCGACATCGGCGGCGGAACCATCGATGTCGCGGTCATCTCTTTGGGAGGTATCGTTGCTTCGACGAGCGTGAAGTGCGCGGGGAACCGCATCGATCAGGCGATAGCCGATTACATAAAAAAGACCTATAACCTCGCGATAGGCGATAAGACTGCAGAAGACATAAAGATAGAAATAGGGTCTGCCGTTCCCGTCGAGGAGGAACTCACCATGATTATAAAAGGCCGCGACCTTCTTTCAGGGCTTCCGCGGACCGCTAGCGTCTCGACGAACGAGATTGTGCGCGCGATAAACCGCGAACTTCGCGAGATGATCAAAGCCATCCGGAATGTCCTTCAAGAGACTCCGCCCGAGCTTGCGGCCGACATCATCGACCGGGGCATCATCATGACGGGCGGCACCGCGCAGCTCCGGCACTTTCCCGAACTCGTGTTCCGCCGGACGGGAGTGCGCGCGGTCATGGGAGAAGAGCCTCAGTTCTGCGTCGCGAAAGGGACAGGCATCGCTCTCGAGCATCTTGATGTCTACAAAAAAACGATGACGATGAAGCGAAGGTAAGTTTTAAGTGCGCACCCATATATGGGTGTAAGAAAAATGAAAATCCAAGAATTAGGAAAAATAAAGAATCTCCACCGCGCCTATCTGGTCGTGGGGGACGCTGAATGGGGGAAAAAGGGTTTCAAAGCACGCACTTCCGCCATCCGATAGTCAGTCCGCATCGCCCATTTGCTTTTCTCTTTTCTGGATATTGGCACGCCGTCCCGTTGTATGCTTTGTCATGGGTGTGCCGCTTGCGGCAACAGTAGCCCCACTTCCAGGATTCATCGTCCGCTCTTGGCTCCAGAGTCTTTCTTTCCGGCATCTACAAAATCTATCATGGCGAGTAGCCGAAATGCGGCCCAGTGTGCGTTCAGGTTCCCTTAATTTTTCGAACCGTAAGCGACGTACCGCATCGGACCGGTACGAGATAGCCTTTTTTTATTTCATTCCGGAGAATCGTCATGCACACGGTGGCATCCGCGGCATGGCCGATGTGGGGCCCTTCTCGCTTGTTGGTGCAGACAACCTCGTGACCTTCTGGAGCAGTAATGGCCATCTGGGCGAAGCCTCTTTCCGAAGGGTGCCTAGTCATTAAAGGCTTTATAAAATATATGCGTATAATAGTCAATCAACGCACATCGGCATGCGGTAAACTGTGAATGATGAATGTTTCGGAACTCGGCAGTGTCGCTTCGCTCCACCACGCCTATCTGGTCGTGGGGGACGCTGAATGGGGGAAGAAAGCGACGCTCGCCATGCTCGAGGCGCGTGGCATAGAGACCCGCGGGAACCCCGATGTGTTTGTGCTCTCGTTCGTCGACCTCCTCGTCGATGATGTCCGCGATTCCATGCTTCCGTTCGCTGCCTTGAAGCCCCTCGGAGCGCGGAAATATCTGGTCGTTTCGTTTTCGCGCGCAAACGATTCCTCACAGAATGCGCTCTTGAAGGCGGTGGAGGAATCACTCGGGAGGACGACTTTCTTTTTCTCGGTCGACGCGGCGGGGCACATGCTTCCGACTCTGCGTTCGCGATGCATCACCGTGTCGGCAGGCGAGGGGGGGAAGGGGGATGTCGAAAAGTCCGATGAAGCGGAGAGCTTTTTGAAAGCCGGCTTCGCGAAGCGCTTGGCCGCGGTCGAGAAGATGACTGCATACATCTCGAAAACACAGGACCGTGCCCCCGTGAGAGCTTTCATGAAGGAACTCCTTATCATCAGCGAGAAGAAGAAGCTTTCCGCGCGCGCGCTTCGCGACATCGTAGACGCGTCTCGATACTTGCGTCAGCAAGGCTCATCTGCGAAAGCGGTCTTGGGGCATCTTGCGGTTTCGCTTCCCATCTCATAACCTTTGATACAATCCTCTTATGACATACGATCTCTCCACATTGAAAAAGTCTGGCGCCGAGAAAGCCGAGTGGCTCGGGAACGAGCTCCAAGGCATCCGCACCGGACGCGCGACGCCGGCCCTCCTCGATGCGGTGTCCGTGGAGGTGTACGGGTCTCGGATGAAGATTCCGCAGGTTGCATCAATCACCGTCGAGGACGCGCGAACCCTCTATGTAAACCCCTGGGATAAGGAACAGGTGAAATCCATCGAAAAAGCCATCACCATCGCGGACCTCGGCATCTCGGTCGGGTCCGACGCGAACGGAGTCCGTGTTTCGTTTCCCGAGCTCACGACCGAGCGTCGGGGCCAGCTCACGAAGCTCGTCAGGGCGAAACTCGAGGAAGCGCGCATCGCGGTCAAAGGCGTCCGGACGAAGACGCTGGCCGATATCGAAAAAAGCGGCGTTTCAGAAAACGAGGAGAGCCGGCTCAAGGCGGAAGTGCAAAAGATAGTCGACGAAACCAATAAAAAGCTTGAGGAAGTCGCCGAGAAGAAAGAAAAAGACCTTTTGAGTTAGTCTAGAGTCTAGAGTCTAGAGTTTAGAGTCTAGAGTCTAGAGTCTAGAGTCTAGAGTTTAGAGATTAGAGATTAGAGATTAGAGTTTAGAGATTAGAGATTGGGGAGTGCTACACTCTGGACTCAGAACTCGGCACTTAAAATCATGAGCATTCTCATCTTCATCGTTATGCTTTTTGTCCTCATCGTGGGACACGAGTTTGGACACCTCGTGGCGGCGAAGTTATCAAAAATGAAGGTTCTTGAATTCGGTGTCGGTTTTCCGCCGAAGCTCGCGGGAAAGATGATTGGCGGAACGGAGTACACCGTGAACGCGCTTCCGTTCGGCGGATTTGTGAAGATATTCGGCGAAGATGCCGAGGATGCGGGCGAATCGCACGCGTTCTCGTCGCGTCCCAAGATACTCCAAGCGGCGACCATCGCAGCGGGCCCTTTGATGAACCTAATTCTCGCGTTCATCCTGACTTCGACTGCGTTCATGGTTGGGGTTCCTGCCCAAGTTGATCCGTCTGATGCTCTCGGCGTGCGCGATGTGCGCGTCATCGCGGCCGAAATACTTCCTGGCACGCCGGCGGACGAGGCCGGGCTCAAGGCGGGAGACCGCCTTATCTCTCTTGTTTCCAGCGGCGTCGAAAGTCCTATCCTGACGCCCGAAGGGTTTTCCTCTGCTATCGAAAAGTCTGAAGGGCCTCTCTCGCTTACTTACCAGCGCGGAGAGGACACCGTTTCCATCGAACTGACCCCCGCAACCGGCGTTATCGCTGAGGAGCCCGAGCGGCGGGCGCTCGGGGTAGGCCTTATGCTCGTTGGCACGAAGTCGTTTCCGTTTTTCGAAGCCATCGGAGCAGGATTCACCACTACACTCAAGAACACGGCTCTCATCGGCGAGGGCCTCGCGCGGTTTATCGGGCAGGCGTTTTCATTCCAAGCCGATCTCTCCGCGGTCGCTGGTCCCGTGGGCATCGTGTCATCGGTGGGTGACGCCGCAACCTTCGGCATCGGGGCCCTCTTCTCATTCGCGGCGCTCATCTCCATCAATCTCGCCATCGTGAATCTCATCCCGTTTCCCGCCTTGGACGGCGGACGCCTCGCGTTCATCGCGATAGAAGCCATTACGCGGCGCACGATTCCACGCTCGGTCGCCAACATGCTTAACATCGTCGGCTTCGCACTCCTCATCCTCCTTATGCTTGCCGTAACTGCCAACGACATATCGAAGCTTGTCGGTTGATTGGCGTTCATTGCGTGCGATTTGATAATACCTGGAGTCGTGGTACTATATTTTTTGCACATGACGCCTTGGTAGGGCGTTTTTATTTTAACGAGATTCGTGAATGGTATCCTGAAAGCGCATCATGAAACACGACATCAATTTCCATTCAATCCGCCGCGCCGCGCTCATTCTGTCACGCTCGAGCGAGGCACAGAGGAACGCGTTTCTCTCTCATCTCGCGGACGAAATAGCCCGTGCAAAGCGTGCGATACTTTCGGCAAATGCACGCGATGTCGCCAAGGCGAGAGCCGAGAAGCTCCCGCAATCGTTCGTCGAGCGGTTGATTCTCGACGCGGAAGGGCTCGCGCATCTTTCTAAAAAAGTTTTAAGCGTGAAGCGCCTGAAGAGCGGCCTCGGCGAGGTCATCGAAACCAAGACCTCGAAAGGCGGCCCCACTTTCTCCAAGGTGAGGGTTCCTTTGGGCGTTCTTGCTGTCATCTATGAAGCGCGCCCCGAAGTGACGACCGATGTCGCGGCTTTGTGCGTGAAGTCGGGGAATGCCGCGATACTGAAGGGCGGAAGCGCGGCGGTGGAAACGAACAAAGTGCTTTTCAGTTGCGTGCGGAAGGCGCTTTTGAAAGCGAAACTCCCGCTCTCCGCAGTCAATTTCATCGCGACCAGCGATCGTTCCTTCACGAACGCGCTTTTGAAGCGCCACGACGCCATAGACCTCGTTATCGCGCGCGGCGGCTACGCCATGGTGAAAGCGATTATGGATGAGTCTCGCATCCCTGTTCTCGCGCACTCCGCAGGCGGCGCACGCGTATACGTGCATAAAAGCGCGGACCAGGCACTTGCCGTGAAAGTCCTCGTGAACGCAAAAATCACGAAGCCCGCAGCATGTAATTCCCTCGACACCATCCTCGTGGACCGCTCCATCGCGCCCTCGTTCGTGCCGCGCGTGACCAAGGCAATGGAAGCATGCGGCGTTCTCGTGAAGCGAGAAATTGACTGGGACGAAGAGACCCTCGGCCTCAAGGTAGGCATCAAGGTCGTCTCAGGCGAGGGCGATGCGCTCGCGTTCATCGACAGACACTCGAAGCGTCACACGGAAGGCATCATCGCGAAGGACAGGAGTGTTATAAAGCGTTTCGTGGACTCGGTCGACGCCGCGGCGCTTTTCGTAAACGCCTCGACGCGCCTCCACGACGGGTATGTGTTCGGGCTTGGTTCCGAGATGGGCATCTCAACATCGAAGCTCCACGCACGCGGTCCTGTGGGCCTCACGGAACTTACGACCTATAAGTGGATAGTATTCGGCCATGGCGACATCAGGAAATAAGAAGATAGCTATTATTGGCATGGGTCATATGGGCTCGGCTTTGGCCGAAGGGTTTATGGCGGGCGGCATGCGCCCATCATCGCTCATCCTCTCAAGCACACGGGCCGCCAATCTCGCGTCGTTCAAGAAACGGGGAGCAAAGGTTGTCGCGTCGAACATTGACGCCGTGCGTGCTGCCGATATTGTCATCATCGCCGTAAAGCCGGCCATCATAGTTCGCGTTCTCGAAGAAATAAGTGAAGCGGCTCGGGGGAAACTCGTTGTTTCAGCGGTAGCGGGTGTTTCGATACAGAAATTAAAAGGCCTGCTTGACAGAGACACGCGGATTGCACGCATCATGCCGAACATCCCCGTTGCGATCGGCGAGGGAGTTGTCGCGCTTTTTTCAAAAGGACTGTCACGAAGCGAGACCGAAGAACTCACTGAGCTTTTTAGAACGCTGGGCCTTGTCGTCCGCGCGAAGCGCGAGAGCGACCTCGATACATTCACGCTCATCTCTGGGTGTGGCCCAGGATATGTTTCGGCACTTATCGACATGGTGGCTCATGAGGGGCGGCTCCGTGGGATGAGAAAAAGTGATGCTGAAAACATAGCCCGAGCGACTTTTCAGGGAGCAGCTTCGTATCTTAAAAAAACCGGACAGGCGCCCGCTGAGCTTGCTGCTGCCGTCGCGACCAAGGGGGGCGTTACGGAAGCGATACTCGGACGCATCGCTAAAGAAGGAATTCCAGCTCGGTTCGGGCGAGCGATGCGAGCAGGTGAGAATCGACTCAACAGGAGCACGCGCGCATAAACGCATGACCAGCTACAAAAAAATCGTCGTGAAAGTGGGAAGCAGGGTCATCTCCGACTCAGGAAAGCTCGACGAAGGGGCAGTCCGCTCCATAGTGTCTCAGATTGCGGAACTCCGTTCCCGTGGCATCGAGGTGGTATTAGTCACGAGCGGGGCGACCGCGACGGGGAAAGAACTTCTCGCGATGAAAAAGCCGACACACACCATCGATGAGCGCCAGGTGTTCGCGTCCGTTGGGCAAATACGCCTCATGTATCTCTACGCCAAATTCTTCAGCGAACTCGGGCACCTGTGCGGGCAGATACTGGTGACCAAGGGCGATTTCAGGGACCGGGAGCACTACGCGAACATCAAACACTGCTTCCAAAACCTCCTTGCGAAGGGCATCATTCCGGTCGTGAACGAGAACGATGCCATCGCCATTTCGGAGCTCATTTTCAGCGATAACGACGAACTCGCTGGTTTGATTGCCTCGCAGTTGAATGCCGACGCGGTCATCATCCTGACCTCGGTCGATGGCGTCATGATTGGCGAAGGGGCGAAGACGATGGCGGTTCCCGAGATATACGCAGACACCGCGTCAGAGATTGAGAAATATATCGATGCATCGATTTCCGCGTCCGGCAGGGGAGGGATGAAGACAAAATTCGATGTTGCAAAGAAACTCATGAAGCAGGGCATCGTGGTTCACATCGTGAATGGAACGGGAGAGCACCCCATCCTCGACGTCGTCGAAGGGAAGCCGTTCGGCACGAAGTTCGTGCCGGAGAAGAAGCTCTCCGCCGTGAAGCGCCGCCTCGCACATGCGGAAGGATTCGCGACCGGCGTCGCCTATGTCAATCGTGGCGCCGAAGAGATACTACTTACCAAGAAGGCCGTGAGCCTTTTGCCCATTGGCGTTACCAAAATCGATGGCTCGTTCAGGAAGGGGGATGTCATCGAGGTTCGGGGCGAGAGTGGCAAGAAGCTCGGTTTCGGCATTTCACAATGCGATTCTGTCGTGGCCAAAGAGGCGGTCGGGAAGAAAGGCGCGCGCCCCTTAATTCACTGCGACTACCTGTTCATTGGCCGTTGACCCAGGACCCTGCGACAGTTGGATAAAAACCACTTTCAGGGGTACTATTTCACGAATGAGTCCCGTTAGAAATCGCGGACGCGGTAAAGGGGCTTAAAAGACTTCTATGTCAGATGTTACTCAACTAATCCAAGTAGGAAGCGGAGCCGAGGCGTCCGCGTCCTATTTCTAACGGGATGAGACAGTCGCATCTTTTCACGAAAACGAGAAGGGAAGCACCCAGCGATGAGGTTTCCCAGAACGCCCAGCTCTTGATACGGGGAGGCTACATCCACAAGGAACTGGCGGGTGTGTATGACCTTTTGCCGTTGGGGCTTCGCGTCATCGACAAGATACGGAACATCATTCGTGAAGAGATGAACGCCCTGGGTGCACAAGAAGTGCTTCTTACCGCGCTCCAAGATCCTGCGCTTTGGAAAGCGACCGGACGATGGGACGAAGATACGATTGATGTGTGGTTCAAAACGGAGCTTAAGGGGGGCGGCACACTCGGTCTCGGCGCGACACATGAAGAGCCGATGGCGAAGATGATGACGAACCATGTAAGTTCGTATCGCGACCTGCCGAAATATGTCTATCAATTCGAAACGAAGTTCAGGAACGAGCTCCGCGCCCGCTCCGGCATCATGCGCGGCCGCGAATTCACGATGAAAGACATGTATTCATTCACGAGGAATGAGGCCGAGCTCCAAGCCTTCTACGAGAACGCCGGCGTCGCCTACGAAAACGTGTTTCGTCGCGCCGGCATCGGCGATTTGACCTACCTCACTTTCGCAACCGGGGGCATGTTTTCGAAATTCAGCCATGAATTCCAATGTGTTTCGACAGCCGGAGAAGATACCATTTTCATAGATACTGACAAGCGCATCGCCGTGAATGAAGAAGTTATGAGCGAAGAGGTCCTCCTCGAGCTCAAGCTCGACCGCAATTCTCTCGTCGAAGCGAAATCGATAGAGGTCGGAAACATCTTCAAGCTCGGGACCAGGTACTCGATGCCTCTAGGCCTCACCTATAAGGATGAAAGTGGAAAAGACATTCCCGTCGTGATGGGTTCGTACGGCATCGGCTTGGGACGCCTCATGGGTAGCATCGTCGAGGTTCTTTGCGACGAGAAAGGAATCGTCTGGCCCGAATCGGTCGCGCCGTTCCGCATGCATCTTGTGGAACTTTCGCAGGGTGATGAGAAGATTCGTTCGTACGCCGACCAGCTGTACGCCGACCTCGTGACCGCTGGAGCCGAAGTCCTCTATGACGACCGCGATGTGCGCGCAGGCGAGAAATTCGCCGACAGCGATCTCCTTGGCATTCCGTACCGCATCATCGTCGGCAAGCACACCAGCGACGCGGAGGTCGAGTTGGTGTATAGGAAAAGCGGAGAGAAGAAGCTCGTGACGCGCAAGCGTCTCATCGAAGGAAATGTTCAAGATTCCTAAGAGGATAGCGGAAAGGTTTTCGCTGGACATCGGCATCGATCTCGGCACCGCGAACACGCTTGTCTACCTGAAAGGGAAGGGTATTGTCATCACGGAACCCAGCGTAGTCGCCGTGAACCAAAAGACCGGGCAGGTGGTCGCTGTCGGGCGTGAAGCGCGCGACATGCTCGGCCGCACACCTCCACATATCACCGCAGTCCGACCCCTCGTCGAAGGCGTCATCTCCGACTTCGAAGTGACCGAGGAAATGCTTTCGTATCTTATTAAAAAGGCTCAGGCCGAACAACGCATGCTGCTGGGCCCCCGAGTGGTTATCGGCGTTCCGTCCGGTATCACGAATGTCGAAATCCGTGCGGTCAGGGATGCGGCGCGGAACGCTGGCGCACGAGAGGTATACATCATCGAAGAACCGATGGCCGCAGCCTTGGGCGCGCGACTCCCGGTCCATGAACCGGTTGGCACCATGATTATCGACATCGGCGGTGGAACGACCGACATCGCGCTCATATCACTTGGAGGAATCGTCCGCTCGAAGAACCTTCGCGTCGCGGGCGATGTCATGAATCAGGACATCGCGAGTTACATCCGCAGCGAATTCAAGATTTTGATAGGCGATCGCACCGCCGAAGATGTGAAGATAGCCGTAGGCTCGGTTATGAAACAGGGAGCACCACTCCAAACCACCATCCGTGGCCGCGATCTCGTCACGGGTCTGCCCCGCGAGATTGTCATCACGGACGCGGATGTGCGCGAAGCCATAAGCCTCTCGGTCACTTCGATGGTTGAGGCGATAAAAGAGGTCATCGAGAGCGCGCCTCCCGAGATTGTTGCGGATGTGATGCGGGGAGGGGTGTACCTCACGGGCGGGGGAGCGCTTCTTCGTGGCCTTCCGGAACTTCTCGCGCAAGAGCTCAAGGTGCCCATCCATGTGGTTGATGACCCTCTGACGACGGTCGTCCGCGGGACCGGGGTTATACTCGAGGACATCGAAAGGTTCAGTTCCGTGCTGGTTGATGATGATGAAGGAGCAGTTCAAAACCCGTAAAGAAGGAGGAAGAGTCATCGCGCGCGGAATGGTCGCGCTCGTTCTCATTATCGTCGCTTTTTTCGCATTCAGGTTCGACGCAGCGATACGAGATGTCTTTTTCAATTTTTCTGCGCCCGTGAACACGAGCGCCGAGTACGGACTCCTTTCGAAGAATGCGCTCGTCGCGCGGCTCCGCGATGCCGATCGCGAACTCTCACGCGTTCGCTACGCGAATGTCGTCACTGATCTCCTTGCTGAGGAGAATCAGAAGCTTCGCGTCCTTCTGCGTGCGAATTCCATCAATCGGGCTGTCGTGGGGCGTGTCCTTGCTCGTCCACCCCAGACACACTACGATTCGCTCGTTATCGATGTCGGTTCCGGCTCGGGCATCGCGGCTGGCGATACGGTTTTTGTGGACAGCATCGCACTTGGTCGCATTGCCTCTGCCGGCGCCACGACATCTCTGGTAGAACTTTTCTCGAACCCCGGAACCGAACGCGATGTTCTCATCGGGAATCCGCAGTCCGTTGCAATTGCGCGCGGACTCGGTGGCGGCGCGTTCGAACTGGCCATTCCGCAAGAAGTCGAGGTCGCTGTGGGTGACATCGTCAGAATGCCCGCGACGCCTTCCTTGGCACTCGGCATTGTCGTCGAAATCACATCGAAGCCGACGGATGTCTCAAAAATCGTCCGATTTGCGGCACCCCTATCGTCAGCGAGCCTTGATTTTGTCGAGATAACTCCTTCCTCGCCATGACCCCGCTTAGAAATTTTCTTGTACAGTGCATGTTGGCTTTTCGGGCATCCTCTCACGCCCGGAAATCTCTGCTTAGTGGATCGCTTTGCGTTATTTCTAACGGGGTCTATCCCGTTAGAGGTTATCGTGCAAAAAATTTCTGCAGAACGGTTTCAGATTGCCAGCATATGTTTTCATTACAAAATAGTAATCAGGTACGAGTGCCGACGGCACTCTACCTCTAACCGGGATGACCCGGCTTGCCACGATGGCGGCGTTCTTCGGAAGCGCGGTCTTCGCGCCGTGGGCGCTTACCGTTATGATTGGTGTCGCGCTTATCGCGGTGTGGCATTCTCGTTTTTCCGTCATCTTTGGTGGCGTTCTCATGGATAGCCTTTTCGGCGTGCCCATCCCCGCGCTCGGCGGTTTCGCATGGGTCTACACGGCTCTGTTTGTGCTCCTGGTCGGCATCGATTCTGTCGTCCGAACGCGGATGATTGATTGACACAATGAGATCACCGCGCGACAAAGGCTGGCGTTATCAACCCATCGAACCCGATGAGATACTCATTGACGCGGCAAACCTTCCCGCATTCGACACTGCGCGTCTTGAGGGCAGGATTGAGAAGCCCATCAGCGAAAAGACATTCCGTAATTTTTTGATTCTTCTCGCGTTCCTCGCGGTGGGTGGCATCGTCCAGCTCATGAACCTTCAGGTGCGCGAACACGCCACGCTTGCCGCCCGGGCAGAAGCCAACCGACTGCACCATGTGGTCGTCATCGCGGAGAGAGGGCTAGTGGTCGATCGAGAAGGGAAGACTCTTGCGGAAAACATCCCGAGTGATGAGCCTGGTCTCGCGACCAGGAAATATCCGCTCGGGCCTGCCGCCGCCCAACTCGTTGGCTATGTGTCATATCCGAAGAAGGACCAGAACGGATATTGGTATCAAGAGTCGATCCAAGGCGTGGTCGGAGCTGAGAAAGTTTTTGATATTGATCTCACTGGTCAGAACGGTCTTCAGATATCAGAAAGCGATGCAACAGGTTTGGTGGTCTCCGGCGCCATAGTGCGCGAAGCCCGTCCCGGGAAGAATGTGACGCTCTCGATCGAGAGCAGACTCCAGAAGAAATTCTACGACGCGATCGCGGCACGCTCCCAAGTATCGGGGTGGCGTGGCGGCACTGGCGTGATCATGGACATCCGGTCGGGGGAGATACTCGCACTCGCGAGCTACCCCTCGTTCGATCCTGCCGTCATGGCATCGGGAGCACCGAGAGAAGAAGTCGAAAAATTCATCAACGACCCAAGGTCGCCCTTCCTTGATCGCGCCGTTCAGGGCGTCTATGCGCCCGGGTCGGTCGTAAAGCCGTTCGTCGCCGTCGCCGCCCTCGAAGAGAAGGTCATCGATTCCGCAAAGAAGATACTTTCGACCGGCTCAATATCCGTTTCGAATCCGTATAACCCGAAACATCCCTCCATCTTTAAAGATTGGCGCGAACATGGTTGGGTCGACATGCGGCTCGGCATCGCCTATTCGTCCAATGTTTATTTCTATGAAATAGGAGGAGGGTTTGAGGACCAGCGGGGCTTAGGCATCGCGAACATCGAATCATTCATGCGGCGCTTCGGGTTCGGAGAGACGACTGGCTCCATACTTCTCGGCGAGGAAGGAGGCACCATTCCGAATCCTGAATGGAAAGCCGAAAACTTCGGAGGCGAACCGTGGTTCTTAGGCGACACCTATCACGCCGCAATAGGGCAGTATGGGTTCCAGGTAACCCTGCTCCAGCTGGTGCGTGGCACGGCGGCGCTGGCGAATGGAGGCATGCTTGTTACTCCTACCATCATCGCCGGTGCTTTGCCGGAAGCGAAGTCGGTAGGAATGTCCGATGTGAACTTCCAGGTAGTGCGGGAAGGGATGCGGCTAGCGGTCACTGACCCGCGCGGCACTGCGCAGTCGCTCGCGATACCGGGGCTCGCGGTCGCGGCGAAGACCGGAACCGCGCAGGTAGGGGCCAGGAATGAGTTTGCGAACTCAGTCGTCATCGGATTTTTTCCGTATCAAAAACCGCGGTACGCATTCGCCGTCGTGATGGAGCACGCGAAGGCTGGAACATTGGAGGGAGCACCCGCGGTAATGCGTGATGTCCTCACCTGGCTTGTCGCCGAGAAGCCGCAGATGTACGCACAGTAAGACCGCAGATATGCGCAGTAAGGGGACAGCCTTTTCTTTTTCGTCTGCGTCTATCGGCGAGTGCCCTGATTCATCTGCGGGCATTGCGCGATTCCACAATGTAGGTAACAATGTGCCGTTAGTCATGAAGCGCGCACAAAAACCGAACGCCGAACCTGCGGAGAACCTCCTCAGTCAAGAAAAATTCGACGAATTGAAATCAGAATTAGAACGTTTGACCACGGTCACCAGAAAGGAAATCGCCGAATCCCTCGAGTACGCGCGATCGCTCGGCGACCTTTCGGAAAATGCCGAGTATCAAGCCGCGCGCGAACTTCAAGCCGCGACCGAGGAGCGCATCCGCCGCCTCGAGCACATCGTTAAGTCGGCCACCATCGTTTCGGAGAGGAAGAAGGGAACGGTCGGTTTCGGTTCCACCGTGACCATTAAGAAGAAGGGCGATTCGGTCGAGCACGGGTACACCATCGTCGGGAGCGAAGAAGCGGACATGCGCGAAAAAAAGATATCGCACTTGTCGCCTTTGGGCGAAGCCATGATGGGGAAGAAGAAAGGAGATGTGTTCACCTTTGTGACTCCCTCAGGCCGCCAAGAGTATTCGGTCATCGAGATAGCCTGAATCAGGTTTTAGGTTTTAGATGCCAGTTTTTCATTTTTAAAAAGCTGAAAGCTAGAACCTGGAACCATTTTTGTTGTAAGATGTCTGCATGTTCTGGCTTGATCGTATCTTCAACGAAGCTGAGGTCGCCTTGGGTGCGAAGATTCAGGCAAAAAAGAAGCTTCTCATACGGGACGAAAAGACGGCCTCTGGTCGCGTCCATGTGGGCTCCATGCGCGCCTTGGCGCTTCATGCCGCCATCGCAGAGCGACTCGAGGAGGCTGGCGTAGCGAGTGAATTTGTCTACGAGATAAACGATTTCGACCCGATGGATGGGCTTCCCGTTTATCTGGATGCCGCCGTCTATAAAAAGGAGATGGGGAAACCACTTTTCCGGATTCCGTCGCCCGACCCCAGCCTAGCGCCGAACTTTGCTGAGTACTTCGCCAAGGATTACATGGACGCGATACGGGACGCGGGCTTCACGCCGCGCTTCACGCGAGCGAGTGAACTCTACCTTTCAGGGAAGATGAACGGAGTTATCAGGACGGCCTTGGAGAAAGCATCCATCGTGCGGAAAATCTATCTCGAAGTATCCGGTTCGAAGAAGCCCGACGATTGGCTTCCGCTTTCCGTTATCTGCGAGAACTGTGGCAAGGTGGGGACGACGAAAGCGACCTCGTTCGATGGCGAGAAGGTGACTTATACCTGTTACCCGACTGCGGTCGAGTGGGCCGAAGGATGTGGACACAAAGGTTCCGTGTCGCCGTTCGATGGTAACGCCAAATTGGCGTGGAAGGTGGATTGGCCGGCAAAATGGTTCGTGTACGGGGTTGACATCGAGGGTGGCGGGAAAGACCACTATTCAAAAGGCGGTTCCCGAGACGTTGGACGACGCATCGTACAAGAAGTGTTCGGCTATCCAGAGCCGTTCGGTGTTGCGAACGAATTTTTCCTCGTCGGCGGGAAGAAGATGTCTTCATCGAAGGGGCAGGGCTCAAGCGCTCGCGAAATCGTTGACCTGCTTCCGCCCCACATCTTCCGGCTCGCGCTTTTCGGCAAGGACATGAATCAGCAGATAAATTTTGACCCCTCGGGAGAGACCATTCCGGTCCTCTATGACACCTACGACCGGCTTGCGGAGAAATATTTTTCTGGCGTGGTGGATGACGATACGCGCCTCTTTCTTTATGTGCACCTTCCCGAGGAGCGGAAGGCGCTCGTGAAGCACTATCTTCCGCGTTTCAGAGAAGTCGCGTTCTTGGTCCAGATGCCGCACCTCTCGCTCGTGGAGGAAATAGCACGCGTGAAGGGCTCGCCGCTCACGCCTAACGATGAGCGCGAGCTCGCGCTCCGGGCCGAGTATGCGAAGCGCTGGCTTGAGCGTTCAGCGGCCGATGAGTACAAGTTCACGCTTGCAGAAGATTCAATACCTGAGGCGGCGAAATCGCTTTCACCTAAACAGAAGGATGCGCTTCGCGCCATTCGTGCATTCATCGAGTCGCGTGCCAAGCTCGATGGGCTGGAGCTCCATACCGAACTCCACGAGATACGGAAGCGTTTGGAAATCGAACCAAAAGAACTTTTCGGTGCACTCTACCTTGCATTCCTCGGAAAAGACCACGGCCCTAAGGCAGGATGGTTCTTGAGCGTGCTGGACAGGGGATTCCTGCTGAAGAGGCTCGAAGAAGTGAGCGCATAAGTTTCTAAGGAAGGGTTTTTCATCTTCGTGACCTGAAAGAAGAAGGCATGTTGTAGAGTCCTTTGAGCCACCTATTCGGATTAATGGCTGTGTGCCAGATCCTTTTCCATCGGTGTCATTTCTCGCTTCGTCCGTCTCGTGACATGTTACTTTCATCCTACGCTCCTCGGCCTGATGGGCCAAGCAGAAGAGGCAATTTGGAGCCTATGTGGATAAGTTCCCATAAAGTGGGATGTAGTGGCATATAGTGGGACAGTATGCTTACCCAAGTTGCAAAGCCTTCGGCTTGCAACGGGGCAGGTCGGGCGTATCATTCATGCTGATTGGCGAATACAGACACACACTTGATCCTAAGAAGCGGCTTTCTCTGCCGGCTAAATTTCGTAAAGAACTCGGAAAGTCGGTAATCATCACGCGCGGCCTTGATGGGTGCCTCTTCCTTCTTTCGCATGCGTCGTGGAAGCGGCTCGTGGAAAAATTCTCCCAGCTTTCCATCGGCTCGTCGGACACGCGCGGATTCAACAGGTTCATGCTCTCGGGCGCGGCCGAGGCGGATGTCGATTCAGCGGGAAGAATACTCATCCCGGAACACTTGAAAGAATTCGCCGGGCTCGGCCAGGATGTCATCCTCGCCGGAGTGGGGGAGCGCGCTGAGATTTGGAACGAAGCGCGTTGGAAATCATATAAGGAACACATTGAGTCCCAAGGCGACCAGCTCGCGGCGAAGCTCGGCGAGGCGGGAATCATATGAAAAAGAAAATCGACGACAAGGCGGTGAAAACGACGCATGAAACCGTGATGCTGGAAGAGGCCGTCGACGGACTCCAGCTCAAGAAGAATGGTTCGGCCATCGATGCCACCGTGGGCATGGGCGGGCACGCTGAACGGATGGCTCGCGCGTTGGGACCGAAAGGAAAGCTACTCGTCATCGATGCCGATGAAGCGTCGCTCGAAGCGTCGCGGAAGCGCCTCGAAGGAGCACCGGGAAAAATTCTCTTCGTTCGAGGAAATTTCAGGAACCTGAAGAAATTTGCTGAAGAAGCTAAGCTTTCCGATGTTGTCGGCGTCCTTTTTGATCTCGGATGGCACGCGGGACAGCTTCAGTCGGGCCGGGGTCTGTCATTCAAGGCCGACGAACCGTTAGATATGAGACTTTCTTCAGGAGAGGAGCTCACTGCCGACGTAGAGCGAGAGAAACGGGAGCCCCTGCGCTCACATTTCCGAGCCGAGGATGGCAAAAAGAGGCGCGACAGCTTTGCGTCGCGTCCTCTTACGGCGAAAGACATCATTGCCGACTGGGATGAAGGGGAGATAGCGCGTCTCATCCGCGAGTACGGAGAAGAGCGGTTCGCCGGCCGCATCGCACGGAACATCGTGGAGGCACGGGAGAAGCATCCCATCGAGACTTCGCGTGAACTCTCCGACATCATCTCGGCAGCGGTTCCGGCCTTCTACCGCCGAGGCCGCATCCATCCAGCGACGCGCACATTCCAAGCGCTCCGCATTGCAGTGAACGACGAGCTCGGCGCGTTGACGGAAGCCTTGGAGGCGGCGATAAACCTCGTTGCCGAAGGTGGGCGCGTTGCGGCGATATCGTTTCATTCGCTTGAAGACAGAATCGTAAAGCGTGCATTCCGCGCCGCCGAAGACAGGGGAACGGGCGAGCGCATCACGAAGAAACCACTGACACCGGGCGATGAGGAGCGCATGGCCAATCCGCGCGCGCGTTCCGCAAAACTCCGCGTATTCGAAAAAAAACATGACACGCCGTAGGAATAATATCGTTTCGCAAGATCAGGGGCGGCTTCCATTCGGGTCGCACGGGAAGGGGGGTATCCTCGCGTATGCGACGCCTTTTGAGCGTGGCGTACTCATGTTCTCGGTTTCGGCGTTCATACTGTCGGTAGTCTTGTACATGTATTTCGTCATGGCATCGGTCGCCCATGTCGCCGCCCGGGGAGCCCTCGAGCAGGATGTTGCACTCCTTTCGGCGGATGTCGCCCAGCTGGAGTCTCAGTACTTCGCGCAATCGGAGGGCATCACCGAGGCGTTCGCGCGGGCACATGGGTTCGTTTCAATATCAAAATCCGCATATGTCGAGCGCGCTTCTCTCGTGACTTTGAAGGATTCCCGTTGAGGCCGGGGCGCTGTGGAGCTCGCAGGGTATACAATCGTCACTGATGCGCTCCCGTTTCGTATTCCGCATACGCCTCATCGCACTCTTTTTCGTCGTCATCGTTGCGATCTTTTTCGTCCAGCTCTACCTGGTCCAAATCGTCAGGGGGCATGAATACCGCGCGAAAGCCGAAGCGCAGTATGTGAAGCAGAGCTCAAACCAAATCGACCGCGGGACGATCTTCTTCATCGAACGCGATGGAAAGCGTCTCGCGGCGGCGACCCTCGCGTCCGGCTATACCATCGCACTCAATCCGAGCCAGATTGCAGACCCGGCGGCTGCTTACGACTCGCTCAAGGAATTCATGCCAGACCTCGAGCGGGCATCGTTCATGGAAAAAGCAGGAAAGAAGAGCGATGTGTATGAAGAAGTAAGAAGGCGTGTTCCGAACAAAGTTGGTGATTCCATCGCCGCGCTCAAGGTGAAGGGCGTCCAGGTGCTTCGAGAAACTTGGCGATATTACCCCGGGAACGACCTTGCCACGCATGCAATCGGATTCCTCGGATATGGAGGAGACGGAGTAACGCTCACGGGGCAATACGGCCTCGAGCGCTTCTACAATGATGCGCTTACGAAAACCGGTGGGCTCTATGTGAACTTCTTCGCGGATCTCTTCACCAACATCCGTTCGCGCTTCGCGTCAGGCACCGTCGAGCCGGGTGCGGACCTGGTGACATCGATTGAGCCCTCGGTGCAGGCCCACCTCGAAGATACGCTCCGGCGATACGGCGCGGCGTGGAATCCGACGACCGTCGGCGGCATCGTGATGGATCCAAAGACCGGCGCCGTGGTCGCGATGGCGGCGCGGCCCGTATACGACCTCAATGATTTCAAAGACTCAGGCATCGCTAGTTTTTCCGATCCCTTGACCGAAAGCCTTTATGAGTTCGGTTCCACCATGAAGCCTCTCACCATGGCCGCCGCCCTAGACGCGGGGGCAATCACCGTGGACAGCGTGTATGACGACAAGGGCTCGGTCACGATAGATGGGAAGAAGGTGTCGAACTTTGATGGGAAAGCCCGTGGTGTCGTGCCGATGCAGGAGATACTCAGCCAGTCTTTGAATGTTGGCATCGCCTTCGTCGTCCAGAAAATGGGAACCAGCGTTCTCAAGGATTATTTTCAAAAATATGGGATTACGGAAGAAACCGGCATCGATCTCCCATTCGAGGCATCGCCCTTGACCTCGAACTTTCTCAAGAGTCCACGCACTCTTGAGTATGTGAACGCCGGTTTCGGACAGGGAATCGCCATAACCCCGATAGCGATGACGAGGGCTCTTGCGACCCTGGCAAACCAGGGCATGGTGCCCTCGCCTCATGTCGGCGTGAGGCTCGATTATGGAGGCGGTATCACGCGGGACCTCGGCTGGAGCCCGCCCCGCCCGGCGGTATCGTCGGAATCGGCCGATACCGTGACGCGGATGCTGGTGACGGTGGTCGACAAGGCGCTCAAAGGCGGAACCGCGAAGATTCCGGAATATTCAATCGCGGCGAAGACAGGGACGGCTCAGGTTGCGAAGCCCGGAGGAGGTGGCTATTATGACGATAGGTATCTCCATTCGTTTTTCGGATACTTTCCCGCGTACGACCCGAAGTTTATAGTCTTCTTCTTCGCGATGGAACCAAAAGGAGCCAAATACGCATCCGAGACCTGGACAGACCCGTTCATGGAAACCGCGAGATTTCTGACAACCTATTACGCGATACCGCCTGACCGGGTCGCGCCGCTCCGCGAAGGCGGACACACACCATGAATCCCGTTGTAAACGATATTTTCTATCATCGCTCACTCGGAAGAGAAAGTGCGATTTCTCTTCCCTCGCTTCACTCGGCAGTAGAGTTTCGGCTTATTTTTCAAATTGAAGGCGATATCATGTATATGGGTATGCCAATATACAGTCGCTCATATAATTTTTGCCAGTGCGTAAGCACGAGCCAAAACCTCACAACAGGATGAAAGACTCAATACGGAAGATAATCGTATGGCTCATGACCGCAGAGGCGCGCGCGGTTCTTCGTAAGTACAAGCCCAAGATAATCGTGGTAACGGGCTCGGTGGGGAAGACCTCCACCAAGGACGCCATCTATGCGACCCTCTCGCAGCGTTTTTTCGTGCGCCGGAGCGAGAAGAGCTTCAATAGCGACATCGGCGTCCCGCTCACGATCCTTGGCGTCTCCAACGGCTGGTCGAACCCGCTCCGCTGGGTGCAGAATCTCATCGAAGGCGCCCTGCTCATCCTCCTTCGCGCCCCGTATCCGGAATGGCTCATACTCGAGGTAGGGGCCGATAGGCCGGGAGACATCTCGCGCTCGCTGGCGTGGCTTGTACCCGAGCTCGTCGTCGCGACGCGGTTTCCCGACATACCCGTCCATGTCGAGTTCTACGCGACGCCCGCTGATGTGGTGAAGGAAGAGCTTGCACCAGTCGTCTGGATACGCGAGGGCGGAGCGCTCATCGTGAACGGAGACGATTCCAACGCAAAAGACATCCCCGTGAAGCCGGGCGTCAGCCGCCTTTCCTTCGGATTCGAGAACGGCGTTGATGTACGGGGAAGCGGACTCCGCTCATCGTCCGCCAACAGGATGCCAACGGGCATCGCATTCGATGTTTCTTTTGGAGGTTCGAAGTCCCATGTCGCTATCCTTGGCGTCATCGGAAAAGGGCATGCCTATGCGGCGCTCGCGGGCATCGCGGTCGGCGTCAAACTCGGCATGAGTGTTGCGGAAGCGGCTAAGGCCGTCCAGGATTACGAATCGCCGCCGGGCCGGATGCGCCTCATTGCCGGTTTCAACGGCTCGGTTCTCGTCGATGACTCGTACAACGCTTCACCCGTCGCGACGGAAGAAGCCCTAGGGGCTTTGGTGAATATTCCCCTCGGGCGTAGCCCTACGGGCGAGCCGCGTAGCGGACGGAAGATTGCCGCGCTTGCGGACATGCTCGAACTCGGTGCTTTCTCGATAGGAGAGCATAAACGCATCGGTGCCATCGCGTCGAAAGCGGTCGACCTCCTTATCACCGTCGGCGTCCGTGCGAAAGGAATCGCGGAAGGCGCGCGGGAGGCGGGCATGCCGGAGGATGCCATCCACGAATGCCAGCATGGAGCCGATGCCGCGTCCTATATCGTTTCCCTAGTCCAAGGGGGTGATGTTGTGCTTATCAAAGGCTCTCAGTCGATGCGTATGGAGCGCGTGACCAAGTCCCTCATGGCCCGTGCCGAGAACGCTTCGAAGATGCTTGCGCGTCAGGATGCCGAGTGGCTTTCTAGATAGTTTCAAGTCCAGAGTTTAGAGTTTAGAGTTTAGAGTTTAGAGTCCAGAGTTTAGAGTTTAGGATTTATCAGGCTTTCGGGGGCATGGCAAAAAACGAGAACCAAACGAAGCCTACAAACGCGTCCGTTTCCGCATTCATTGCTCGCTTTCTTTCTCCCTGAGAACTCGTATTATTACCATATATGGTAATCCTAAAAAGATACTGTTGTATTCTTGTGAGGTGGGTGGGTATTCATGGAGTTGAGAAAGAGGTTTAGGTAGTGTATTTTCAGCTGGAAGCTGAAACCTGGAATCTTTTTTGTATTGGCCCTATCGTCCCTGGCCGGGAGGCCCGTCCTACGGGCAGGCTAACGGTTAGGACTTCATGTATTTCTTGTACATACTGCTGAGCAAGAAAAATAAAGGTAGAATTGTCGAGCATAGTAAGGCCCTATCGTCTAACGGTTAGGACGGGACCTTCTCAAGGTTCAAATCGGGGTTCGATTCCCCGTGGGGTCATGGATACGAAATCGAGCTCGCTCATGCGAGCCGTTTTCGTCCATGACCCCACGGGGAATCGAAGGGACGATTATATCCGTGAGGGGCTTTGCTCCGAAAGGATATAAGTCCCGTACGGACCTCGTAGAGGTCGATTCCCAGAAAACCGAGGGCGACCAAATTTTCTTCGCCGTACTTGGCGGTAGAAAATTGAAGTACTCTTGTGGTGTTTCCAGATTCCGATGGGGTCACTAAGGCTAAAAACCGTGCACTGCTGCATAGTTTTTTGCCTTAGTGACGATCGCAGCGATGTTTCTCGTTTCGAGAAACCGCGAGGGGTGGCCTGCGAGCTCGACGAACATGGGTGAGGAGAGACTTGTAGGCACTTGTGACAGCCGAGACGGGGCCGGCGACCGAAACTCCGCGACGGTGAAAGCGAGAGTTGTAGGCCACAAAGAATGATGACTGACCCCATTTCCCTCAATAATTCCATGAATTCGTAACATGACCTATAAGATCCACGATAAGCACCGCTGGTATTGAGAATAGCAACGACTCCAATGTAAATCTGTGCAGCTTTTTTAGATTGTGACCACTACGCACACATACGCATAGACACATAAAAACGAAAAGAGACGCGCTCTTTTTACGCCTATGTTTTCATTTGCTGAAAAGTAAGATCGTCACGTATCCTACATAGAGTAGCAGAAAGAGCATGCCCTGCGAGCGATCAATCGTGTGCTTCGTTCCAAAAAACATGATGAGGAACAGGAGAGTCGAAGCGAAAATCTCAAAGCCAAGATCATAGATGAAATCCGTAGGCATCGGCAATGGGGCAATGACGGCCGTCAAGCCAAGTATCCAGAAGATGTTAAAAATATTCGAACCTACTATGTTTCCTACCGCAATGTCATTCTGACCACGTCTCGCAGCTATAACCGATGTCGCCAATTCCGGCAATGATGTGCCGGCCGCAACTATCGTGAGACCTATGACGACCTCCGAAAGCCCTATAAGTTCTGCAAAGACTATAGCGTTGTCGACGAGAAGTTTGCCTCCGATTGTGAGACCGACGAGCCCCACGGTAATAGAAATAACAGCGCGCCAGGCCGATTGCGTATCAATGTGATCGGGCACTTCAGATTTGCTGTGCTTTGCAAGGCCATACACATAGTACAGAAATATGACAAACACACCGATTAGCGCGAGCCCCTCTCCCCGAGAGAGCACATCAGAACTCGTACCGCTTATGAGAACGTCAGCGCCGAGAAAGAGGAGCATAAGTCCGCCAAGAAGCGCGAACGGTATCTCTTTCCAGACCGTTGAGCTCTTAACAGCGAGGGGTGAAATAAGTGCAGCAATACCCAAAATAAGGAGTATGTTTGCGATGTTTGAGCCAACGATGTTGCCTATTGCTATATCAGTAGCTCCAGTCACCGCCGCGTACAGGCTGACCATGAGCTCTGGTGCCGAGGTCCCAAACGCAACTACTGTGAGACCTACGACGAGCTCTGATACCCCGAGTCGCGACGCTAAAGACGAAGCTCCCTTAACTAATAGCCCGCCCCCATAAATGAGAATACCGAGCCCGAACGCGAGTAAGCCAAAACTAACGAACAAAGACATATTGCGCAATTATATAGTGCCGAGCGACATTAAAGAAATGGGGTCAGTCACCATTTCACAAGATTAGCAAAATGGCGTATGAGTGCGTTACACTAAAGCATATGAAACCAGCAGTAATTTTTCTCGGGGTAGGCATTGCGCTTTTGGCCGTAGGTTCGGCGTGGCTTCTGATTGCAGATCAGACTGACCGAGCCGACGACACGCGCATGCGCGAGTTAGTAAAAGAACATGCCAAAGCATGGGAAACGGGAGATGAAGCTCTTCTACAAAGCCTTCTTCATGATGATGTCGTCTTCGCGTATCCAGGACGGAGGCTGAATAAAGAACAAACATTAGAAGATTTGCGTTTTTTCAAGAACGCGTATTCTGATACGAAAGTGTATATTCATACAATTGTCGTCGATGGTGACGATGTGGCGGTTGAGTGGCAGTTTGCAACAACGAAAAATGAAACGGGCAAACGCGAAGTCGTCTCTGATGCAATCATTGCGAAAGAGAGGGATGGAAAATTTATTGTTTGGAAAGAATATTTGGATGGGCGTGTGAAAGGCATGCAGGCAGACGGCACGCTTCAACTTGAAGAAGGGCAGGAACCGTTCCCGTGGCCAAAGAAAGTTGAAGCAGCGACGAACTAACGCCGTCCTGAGACATTTTTCGAATCTCATCAGCTGTGCGCTGCACTGGGAAAGTGGCGGAAAAAGTGCGCGGGGCTGTTATTTCATTTGAATAGTTTTTAGAACCGCCCCAGACTTTGCTATTATTTAAACCATCCCCATGACTCCCGACAAACAACGAGACCTCCTGGTCCTCATACTCCTCGAAGTCATCGCGAGCGCCCTCTCTTTCCTCTTCTCGCTCACGTTCCTCCCCTCAACTATCCTTTTTCTCGTTATCCCGGCCGCGTATCTCGCGTTCCGCTTGCGAAGGCGCTCACAGTGGCCTCGCATCGCCGCCATGGCTCTTGTATTCGGCATCTGGTACGGGTATCTCTTCGCGTATCTCGGTGACTGGAATCGCATCTGGGCGTGGCCGGTCGAAAGTCTTCCGTGGGGGTGGTTCCTTGGCGTGAATCCAGTCGAATGGCTTTGGGTCTTTGTATGGATAGTTTTCATTGTGCTTTTCTATGAGCACTTCGTGGAGCGCGACACAGGGAAGGCGATTTCCTATCGCGTTTTATGGGCAATCATTCCTGGGGGTGCCATCACCACCGCCATCGTCGCGTTCACGCTCTGGCACCCGAGCGCGCTCAACTGGCCGTATGCCTACGCCGTTCTCATTTTCCTTACCTTGATTCCCACAGCCATACTTCTGATACGGAATCCGAAAATCCTTCCCAAAATCGCCTTACCTGGTCTTTTCTTCATCCCGATGCACATCGTCTATGAGATAACGGCGCTGATGTTGAATCAATGGTATTTTCCCGGGCAGTATTTCGCCGTCCTGCCTCTGCCGGGGAACACAGGCGTCCCTATCGAAGAGTTCATCTTGTGGATAGTCCTCGGAAGTTTGGTGGTGGTTTCATACTACGAGCTCTATATCGATGACGGCCGCTGAAAATTCGTGTGGGTTATCCGCTTGACGTCGGGGGCTCGTGAGAGAATGATTGAGCACTTACCCTTGGCATGAAGAACATTCGCACCCCCAAGCAACTCCTTTTCAAGGTCTTTGTACGGCCCTTCTTTCCTATAGGGCAGTGGCTCATCATGAAGACCGGTATCAACAAGGGTCCTCACATCGTGGAGGGGCCGCACGGCCGACAGAGGTTCCTTCTTGGCAGGTTGAAGGATGGCATCACCCGCGCGCACGCTAAGGGGCACCTCAAGGCTCAAGGATTCTCGATGAACCGAACCGCCTATTTCGACCCGGGGCAGTCGCTCTCGATGCGGCGCTTGTGCGAAGATTTCCCCGACCGCCAGTACCACATACGCATCTTTGACGATGGGGAAGTGCGCGGACACTACGAGTACACGCCAGAAGACCATCCGCGGAAGCACTTGCGCGAAGACATCCTCGAGAAGCGCGAAGAGCGCTTCGCGCTCTGGATAGAAAACATCTGCGACCGCGACTGAACTTTTCCACACCCGAGGCGAAAACCCTGGACATCGGCGACCTTGCCTGTATAGTGATGCCGTTATCGGAAGCATATGGCAAAGAAAAAGAAAAACAGCAAGAACGGCTACAAGAAGTTCTGGAAGCTCGGCATCGATGAGTTCAACACCGGGCACTACGACATAAACGCTGATGGCGAGCTCATCGTCCGCGAGGGCAATTACCAATACAACATCGCGGACATCATTAAGAAATACGGCACCTCGACCGAAATAGTCTTTCCGACCATCATAGAGAGCCGCGTCCGCGACCTCATCGACACCTTCAACGCGTACATCAAGATAAACGGGTACAAGGGGAAGTTTCAGTACCACTACCCGATGAAGGTGAACCAGAACAAGGAATTCGTCTTGCCTGCTGTCGCCGAAGGCGCGAACTTGGATGTCGCATCAGCGAACGAGCTTTTCCTCGTGAAGCGGATGCTTGAGTCCGATCGCTTCAACACGAAAATACGCGTCATCTGCAACGGCCCCAAGACCTCCCGCTACATGGGCCTTATCGAGGAGCTTCGCGCGAAGGGCCTCCATGTCATCCCCATCATCGAAGACTATGTGGAGCTTGAGCGCATGAAGAAGTTCAACGGCCCGGTGGGTGTCCGCGTGAACCTGAATGTGAAGATAAAGAGCCACTGGGACAAGAAGTTCAACCGGTTTGGCTTTACCGAGGAAGAGCTCTTCAAGATAGGCAAGATACGGAACCTCGACATCCTCCACTACCACATCTCGAGCCAGATCGGCTCGGTGGACGGTTTTGTAAAGGCTCTGAAGCGCGCCATCGAGGTCTACCAGAAGCTCAAGGAGAAGAACCCTTCTTTAGATACCATCGACATCGGCGGAGGCGCCTCGGTGCCCTATGAGAAGAAACCCATGTACACGGGTAAAGCGCTCATCCAGCGCCTGGTGAAGACCGCGAAGGCGCACTGCGACAAGCTCGGCATCAGACATCCGAATCTCATCGCTGAGTGGGGGCAGTACATCACCGCGCCCGCGCAGATAACCATCTACAAGGTTATCGCGGAGAAGACCATCGAGACGAAGAGCGACAAGGTCTGGTATGTCATTGACGGAAGCTTCATGAACGACCTCCTCGACACCTGGGCGCTCCATCAGAAATGGCATGTCATCCCCGTGAACGGCCTCCACGCGAAGAAATTCAAGAAGGTATGGCTCGCGGGCTCATCCTGCGACAGCGACGACAAATACACCGCGGGCGGCGAGCACATCGTCCTCCCGTCTTTGGAACATGTTGGTGAACTCTATATCGCCATCCTCGACACCGGGGCTTACCAAGACGCTCTCGCCTCGCACCACTGCCTTCTGTCGAGTCCCGCGAAGCTGGTCGCCGTGAACGGCGAGATAAAGATCATCAGGAAGCGCGAACAGCCCGAGGAGATAGGCAAGATGTTTGGCTGGTAGAACGCGTCCCGGTGCACCCTAAGGTCGCGAAGGAAGCACATACGATAATACATCTCCAAAAGAGTGGCATGATATATCATGCCACTCTCGGTTCCTGCTGGGTCACGCAGTGGATGCCTCCGCCTCCGCAGATGAGGTCTTTCGAACGAATTCCAATGATTTCTCGACCGGGGAAAGCGTCACGCAGTATTTTCTTCGCCGGTTCATCATTTGCATCATCGAATTCTGGTACGAGGACCACGCCGTTCGCGATATAAAAATTACAGTATGAAGCAGGTGCGCGGGTTCCGTCGTCGTGGAACATCTTTGGAAGAGGAAGGGGAATGAGCGCGAAGGGATTCCCGTCCGTGCCCCGCGCTCCCCGCAAGATGGCGAGATTCTCTTCCATGATGCCGTGGTTCTCTCCAGAGTCTTCCCAGGCGTAGAGGATGGTGTGCTCATCCGCGAAGCGCGCGATTTCGTCTATGTGGCCGTCGGTGTGGTCGTTCACGAGGCCGCGCTTCAGCCAGATGAATTTCGAAGCGCCGATGAGCGCTGCGACTTTCGCTTCCGTCTGGCTTTTTGAAAGACCGGGGTTTCGGTTCGGATTGAGGAGGGTTTCTTCGGTCGTGAGCACAATACCGGCCCCATTCACCTCGACCGCGCCGCCTTCCATCACGAGCCCGGCGTCTATCTTGTCGAGGTCAGCGAGCATCGTTAGGCGTTCGATGACCCGGTCGTCCTTCAGAAGGGATGGAAACTTGTTTCCATAGGCGTTGTAGGTCCATTTGACGAACGCAAGACGACCGCCGGTTTCCACAAAGGTCGGCCCCCAGTCGCGGGTCCAGACATCGGCGTAATCGGCTTCGATGATGTCTATCGCAGACAGAGGGACGCCCGCATCGGTGATTTTCTCTTCTATTTCGTTCTTCTGCGAGGCGAGGACGATGAGTCGTACGCGCTCACGGGGCGAGAGGGCGCGGATAATCGCAAGGTACGCGGCTTCGACCGCCGGAATTCGCTCCGCAAAACTCTCGTCGCCATACGGCCACGCAAGCCAGGTCGCCCCGTGCCGCTCCCATTCGGCCGGCATCCGGTTACCCATGACCTATTTTACGGGAATCGAGGAATGGCCAGTCTTTCCGCATCGCCTCGATGAGACCGAGGTCGCACTTCACGATGATATTCTTTTCACCCTTCGTCGAGCCTTTTGCGATGACGCGTCCGTACGGGTCGCTCACGAACGAGGTTCCCCAGAATCGGAGGTCGTCTTCAACACCGACGCGATTGACCGCGACGGTGAAGATGTTGTTGGCAATCGAGTGCGAACGCTGGACCGTCTGCCAGGCATCGTGCTCGGCCGCACGGATGGGCTTCGAATCATTCTTGTGCCAACCTATGGCGGTTGGGTAGAAAAGTATCTGTGCGCCCTCCGAGGCCGCGATGCGGGCACCTTCCGGAAACCATTGGTCCCAGCAGATCATGGGTGCGATGCGCGCGTACTTGGTCTCAAAAACCCTGACGCCGAGGTCGCCGGACGAAAAATATGTAGCCTCTCCGTACCCGTGCTCCGGGTCGTCCGGAATGTGCATCTTTCTATAGGTGCCGAGAAGCGTTCCGTCCGCGTCGATGACGGCCGCGGTATTGAAATATTTCGTTCCTGCTTTCTCGAAGACCGATACCACGATGACGACGCCCATCTCGCGCGCGACCAGGCTGAACGCATTCGTCGTGGGGCCGGGTATCGCTTCGGCAAGCGAGAAGAAGCGGTCGTCTTTTTTCTGACAGAAGTAACGCGAGAGGAAAAGCTCCGAGGTGGAGATTATCTGCGCGCCTTTTTTTGCCAGAGCACGCACGGCGTCGATTGTTTTTGCAAGGTTATCTACCTGGGCTTCCGCAATCTTCATCTGGATGAGCCCCACGGTCACGATGCCACTGTTCTTGTTTTCCATAGATGAATCTTATCCCATCCGAGCGCGATAATCCTCGTACCCGAATTCGCGGATGAGCTTGGCTTTGCCGCCGCTCCAGAGAACTATCGAAGGGTGTTGGACGCCGTTGAACATGGTGCACTGGACGAGATTGTACTGGATGCCGTCGTCGATGACGACCTTATCGCCCGGAGAGAGCGGGCCCGCAAATGAATGGACATAGGTCAGGTGGTCGCCCGTAACGCAGGTCCCGCCCGCGAGCTCGTAGATATTTTTCTTTCCCTTGAGAGCCCCAGCATCCCGGATTATTTCGGCCCCCCGGACCGGCATGTCGAGGTCGGGGGAGAGAAGGAAGTCTGGCGTGTGCGCGTTGAATGATATGTCGAGGACGGCTATCTCGTAGGGCACATCATCGCGGTGAATGATGTCGAGGACGCTGGCGACCAACGAGCCCGCATTCTTCACGATAGCGGCGCCTGGCTCCATGTGGACGGTGACGTCGTGCTTTTTCTGGAACGCGTTTACGAGGGCTATCAGGCCGTCCACATTGTAGTCTTCGTTCGTTATCGTCTGGCCGCCGCCGAAGTTCACCCAGTCGAATCGAGAGAAGTATTCGCCGAACCGCTCCTCGACCGCAAGGACGGCCTCTTTGAGCTCCGGAAGCGCTTTATCCCAGAAGACATGGAAATGAATGCCCGAGATGCCGTCCAAGGCCGCGGGGTCGTCCTTGAGTGCCTGTTTGAATTCGCTTATCCGAATGCCAAGGCGCGACCCGGGTGCACACGGCGACCACAGCCCGCCGTGCTCGTCTTTACCAATATATTCAGGATTTACCCGAAGGCCGCATTCGCGCTTTTTTCCGGTCTTTTTTACAAACGCTTCGACGCGCGGCTTGAAGCGCTTCCACTGCGAGAACGAGTTGAAGATGATGGTGGAGGTGTTCTCGAGGACGGCATCGAATTCTTCGTCCTTGTAGGCCGGAGCGTACATGTGCACCTCCTCGCCAAACTCGTCGTGCCCGAGGCGCGCTTCATTCAGTGAGCTCACCTCAGTCCCATCAAGGTACTCCTTAGTGATGGGGAAGAGGTTCCAGGTCGCCCAGGTCTTCAAAGCCTGATACATCTTGCATCCGGTTTCATCCTTCACCCGCTTCAGGATGCCGAGGTTATGACGCAGAAGTTCCTCTTCGATGACGAAGGCAGGCGTCACGATTTTCGCGAGGTTGAGAGATGACGGAGGGCGCATAGGCTATATTTTTGCTGGCAGGGGTTTGTGGTTTACCACCTTGAAAGGGAGGCCGTTCTTGGCAACCGCGCGGAGGAATGGTTCGGGGTCGAGCTGTTCGACATTAAAGACGCCCGCGCCCTTCCAGATGCCTTTCATGACCATCATGGCAGCCACGACCGGGGGAACTCCTGCGGTGTAGGAAACCGCCTGTGAGCCGACTTCCTTGAAGCACTTCGCGTGGTCGCAGACATTGTAGATGTATTTGGTGAATTCTTTTTTGCCCTTGGTGCCGGTGACGATGCAGCCGATGACCGCTTTTCCTTTATAACCTTTGCCAAGAGAGCTTGGGTCGGGGAGGAGCGCTTTCAGAAATTGTATCGGGATGATGGGCCTACCTTCGAACATGACCGGATCGATGCGTGAGATGCCGATGGACTCCATGACGCGAAGATGCGTGAGGTAGTTCTCGCCGAAAGTCATCCAGAAGCGCATGCGCTCGACCTCTGGGAAGTGCTTTACCAAGGATTCCATTTCCTCATGGAAGAGGAGATAGCTTTCTTTGGGTCCGGCCACCGGATAGTCGAAGGTGAAGTGGACGCTCTTCGGGTCCATGATGGCGGGTGTTTTGACCCACTTCTTCTTGTTCCAGTGTTTGACGGCTTGCGTCACTTCGCGGATGTTGATTTCCGGATTGAAGTTCGTCGCGAACGATTTTCCGTGGCTTCCGGCGTTGGCGTCCAAGATGTCGACGAAACGGATGCGGTCGAAGTACTTCTTTTTGAGGTACGCAATATAGGCGTTCGAGACTCCAGGGTCGAAACCGGCTCCGAGGACGGCCATGATGCCCTTCTTTTTGAAACGGCTGTGGTACGCCCACTGCCAGCTGTATTCGAAATGAGCCTCGTCTTTGGGCTCGTAGTTTGCGGTGTCGATGTAGTGGACTCCCGTCATGAGGCAGGCATCCATGATGGAGAGGTCTTGGTAAGGAAGCGCGACATTGATGACCATCTCCGGCTTCGTCTTCCGGATGAGCGCGGCGACCTCTTTCGGCTTGTCTGCGTCGACGGCATGCGTCTGAATAGCGACGCCCCAGCGCTTCTTCACATCCTTTGCGATGAGATTCGGCTTCAGGGCGGTGCGGCTCGCGAGGTGAATCTTCTTGAAGACCTGGCCGTTCATCGCACATTTGTGCGCGACCACGCTCCCGACCCCACCTGCTCCGATGATGAGAACCGTGCCTTTATTCATGTGCACAGTATAGGGGACTTTGTTATCAGAACAAGATGGTATGATATATCATACCAGTTTAGTATGAATTAGTATGAAGATTAAGGCAAAGGATCTTGGAGAAAAAGAACGCATCAAGACGCTCGATGCGTTGTATACAGCCTCGGGTTCCCTGAAAGGGCGCGATGCCGTGAAGCGCTTCCTTCGCGACCTCTTGACCGAATCGGAACGCATCATGCTCGGGCGTCGTATCCTTATCGCACAAAAATTGCTCAGGGGAGCAGGCTACCGAGAGATTGCGCGCTCGCTTGGGGTGGGGAGGGACACGGTCGAAAAGGTTCGTCACTGGCTCGAGGATCAGATGCCCGGTTTTGAAGAAGCTATCAAGGGAATGGAAAAGGAATACCGACAACGAAAAACGCGCGCCGAAATCGCTCACGGCCCGTTTTCATTCGCCGCCCTCAAGCGTAAATACCCGCTCCACTTTCTTCTATCTAATATCGTCGACGAATTGTCGAAACACTCAAAAAATTAGGTGGCATGATATATCATGCCACCTAACCAAGTTAGGGAAATTCAGAGAAATAAGGAATCGACCGCTTTTTTTACCATTCCGCCGTCGGCCTTGCCTCCGAGCTCCTTCATCACCGCGCCCATGAGGCGTCCCATGTCCTTCTTGTCTGCCACCCCGAGTTCGGCCTTTTTTGCCTCAACCGCCTTTCTTACATCTTCTTCGCTCATCTGGGCGGGGAGGTAGGCTAGGAGAATCTTCTCCTCAGTCTGCTCTTTTTCCGCGAGTTCGGCGCGTCCCGCACCCTTGAATGCCTCGGCGGCTTCCTTCCGCTTTTTCACTTCGCGGCGTATGACCAAAATGGCGTCTTCATCGAGGAGCTCCTCACTGGGCTTGTGCTTCGTGGCGACGAGCTCGTTCACGAACGCTGTGGAAAGCATCCGGAGGGTGTCGACCTTGAGCTGGTCTCTCGCCTTCATCGCCGTTATAGTGTCGGCCTTGATTTTTGCCTGCATCATCTGGCGATTGTATCACGAGGGGTCTCTTGGCAGAGTGCGCGTTATCAGCGCTTCGTCGCAAGGTATTCGACTGGAGCGTAATCATCGGTAAGGACCAGTCGGCTTTTGTCTGGTTCGATCTGGACGAGCGCGAGGTCCGGGTATGCCGGGTCCATGAGAGCCCTCTCGAACTCTCTGTTTTTCGATGCTATGAGGATAAAATTCTGTCTTTTGGCAGGGCGCGAGTCTGAAAACATGTAGAGCCCTACATGGGGGAAAACTGTTTTCGCTGTATTGACGAAGGCCGCGGTGAAGCTTGAAAGAGGGCCTCGCGCAGCGCCGATGATGTTTATCGCGACGAAACCGTCCTCAGTGATATGGCGAGAGAGGCCCTCGAACATTTCTTTGGTGGTCACCTGGACGGGAATGTTGTTCATCGAACCGAACACATCCATGATGATGAGGTCATACGGATTATGCGCCTCGTTCACATAGGTGCGCGCGTCTTCATGGATGACCGTGAGAGACGGAAACTCTCCTTCATCGAAACCAAAATATTCACGCGCGACCGTTGTCATCCCGGGGTCGATTTCGACGACATCGGTATGAGCAGTCGGAAACTCCCGTGCGAATTGCCGAGGGTATGAATAATTACAGCCGCCAAGGAATAAAGCTCGCTCAGGAGGGCTTTTCGCATGCACGGAACGGACGACCAGGTCATACGCCTGGATGTACGTAAAGGCTATCGAATCGACATCAAGCGAGCCGTCTTCATTGAGGAACATGCCGCATTGGACTCCATGCGGATCGATGGACACAAATCGCGCTTCCCGGCCTTGGTATGCAACTTGCTCGATGAATATCCGGCTGTATGTCGTTTCCTTTTCACCGATGGCGGCGCTTGCCCGCGTCGGCGCCGTGTTCAGAAATCCCGACATGAGCGCGACCATGATGAGGAAGAATGTTTTCGAGGCGAGCTTGTCGTGCCCCAGGAACAGCGCGAATGCAATGAGCGTGAACGCTACGCCGAGCATGATCGTGCTCACTCCGAAAAAAGGGATAAGAACGAGGCCGGTCAGAACGGCACCCGCTATCGAGCCCACCGTCCCGACGGCCCCCAAGGTACCCACGACGCGAGCCGAATCGTCCAGGCCGGTCAGGAGGTTCTTTGCGATCATGGGCGAAATCGCGGCGAGGACGACGATCGTGGGGAGAAAGATGACTGCTCCTATGATGAGTGCATCCAAGGTGAGCGGGAGATCTGTTGCTCTGAAAAGAGTCGGAATGATGTCGCGGAATCCCCACGCGAGGAGAGCGGCCGCACCGGCTATGAAGAAATAGAGCGAGATGGTCTTTTGCGAGGCATTCCTGTCAGCGATGCGCCCCCCGAAGTAGTAGCCGATCGCCATACTGCCGAGGAAGATCGCGATGAGTCCCGCCCACACCTCGACCGATGTCCCGAGGTACGGAGCGAGCAGGCGCCCACCGCTGATTTCGAAGACGAGTATTGCCGCATTCGACAGGAACGATGCGACATAGAAATATAGAGTTTTCATCGCGGCGCACGCGGAAAAAAATACCGTGCCGCGGCCACTTTTCGGTAGCACAGTGGTGTATCATGAAAGGATTCTAACATGGAGCCGCTTCTCATCGCTGTGGTTGTTCTCCTCGCGGTCGCGAATGTGGCGGTCTTTTTTGTCGTCTTTTCGAAAAAACCAGAGAAGGGGAGTGGCGAAGGTCTCGCGCTCATCCAACAACAGATTGGGAATCTCTCGCGCACGATGGACGAGCGCCTGGACCGGACCTCGAAAACGCTTCATGATTCGGTTCAGAAGCAGATGACTGAGTCGTACCGCTTGGTGAAAGATGTCACTGAAGGGCTCACGAAGCTCGATGAGACCAATCGACAGGTCGTTTCCTTCGCTGACCAGCTTCAGAATCTCCAAGACATATTGAAGAATCCGAAACAGCGCGGCATCCTCGGCGAATACTATCTTGAGACGGTCTTAAAGAATGTCCTCCCGTCTGGCTCTTACCAGATGCAGTACGCATTCCCGAACGGCGAGATTGTGGACGCAGTCGTGTTCGTGAAAGACCGCATCATCCCCATCGACTCGAAGTTTTCGCTCGAGAACTACAACCGCATCCTCGGCACCAGTGTCAAGAGCGAAAAGGAACAATACGAGAAAGCTTTCAAGCAGGACGTGAAGCTTCGCATCGATGAAACCGCGAAGTATGTGCGCCCCGAAGAGGGAACGATGGATTTCGCGTTTATGTTCATCCCGGCCGAAGGCGTGTATTACGACCTTCTCATCGATGAGGGTGGCGAGATCAAGACGAGGACGCGTGACCTCATTGAATACGCTTTCGGAAAGAGGGTCATCATGGTCTCACCGACATCCTTCCTCGCATATCTCCAAACCGTCCTTCAGGGTCTGAAATCCCTTCAGATAGAGGAACAGACAAAAGAGATACGCCAGCGGGTCGGGGAGCTTGGCAAACACCTTGGCTCCTACGAAGACTACATGCAGAAATTAGGGAATACGCTCTCGACGACGGTCAACCACTACAACAGCGCGTACAAGGAACTGGGCAAGATAGATAAGGATGTCATCCGCATCACCGGAAGTTCTCCCGGGATGACCCCCATGGCGCTCCAAGGGCCGGAGCGTGACGATTAGTTACCAAAGCGGCCCCATTGGAGTATGATTCTCGTTATCCCCGCCTCGCTTTTGCAAGTCAGAATGATATCGAAAGCGAGGCGGGGTCTAATATTTTCTAAGCTCGCTTCGTTCGCTAACAAAATCTACAATGTGTGGGATATTCGCTTATACAGGCGGTAGGAACGCGAAACCGATACTTCTCGAGGGTCTTTCGATGCTTGAGTATCGCGGCTATGACTCCGCAGGACTCTATCTCTCTGACCAAGGGGTCACGAGGACGCCCGGCGCCGTGACCGAGCTCCGCGCAAAGGCCACCGGCGAATCGTCGGCGAAAAGTGGACTGGCGCACCTCCGGTGGGCGACCCATGGGGAGCCGACCGAGGAGAACGCGCACCCGCACACGGATTGCGACAGCAATGTCTACATCGCCCACAACGGCATCATCGAGAATTTCAATGAACTCAAACAAGGTCTCATCGCGCGCGGGCACACCTTCAAGTCGAAAACCGATACGGAAGTCCTCGCGCACATGATCGAAGAAGAATTGAAGGCGGACAAGTCGTTCGAAGACGCGGTCGTCGATACTTTGAAAAAAGTTCACGGCACCTACGGCCTTCTCATTTCATACGCGAAAGAACCAGAAACCATCATCACCGCGCGCATGGGTTCGCCTATCGTTCTCGGCATCGGGAAAGGGGAGCGCTTCATCGCCTCGGACGCGACGCCCATCGTGAAGCATACGAAGAAGATGGTCTTCCTCGAGGACGGAGACATCGCTATCGTGACACCGGACTCCCACCGCATTCGCACTCTCAAGGAGGCGAGCGTCGACCGCAAAGAAGAAGAAATCTCTTGGGATGTCGGCGAAGCTTCACGCGGGGGCTACCCGCACTTCATGTTGAAAGAGATATTCGAAGCGCCGGAGGTTTTGGAGAATGCGCTCCGCGGCCGTCTCATCGTGAACGAGGGACGGGCCAAGCTTGGCGGATTGGAATCCGTCGCGAAACAGCTTGAGAAGCTTGACCGGCTTATGATTACGGCCTGCGGGACTGCCTATTACGCTGGTCTCATCGGCGAGTATCTCATCGAAGACCTTGCCGGCCTCCCGGTTGAAGTGGATGTCGGCTCCGAATTCCGGTATCGAAAACCGATTATCGGAAAGAAGACGGCGGTGCTTGCGGTATCCCAGTCCGGCGAAACCCTGGATACGCTCGAGGCGATGCGAGAAGGGAAGCGCCGCGGAGCGTTGACGCTCGGCGTCGTGAATGCAGTCGGCTCCACTATTGCGCGCGAAACCGATGCAGGCGTCTACAACCACGCCGGCCCCGAAATAGGGGTCGCCTCCACGAAGGCCTTCCTCTCGCAGGTTACGGTTCTCGCACTGATTGCGCTTTTCTTAGGCCGTGCTCGCTCGCTCTCGGAGGAAGACGGTAAGAAGATTGTTAAAGCCTTGATGGAACTGCCAGAACTTTCGAAAAAAGTACTCGCGAAGTCGGACGCCATCAAGGCGCTCGCTCTGAAGTACAAGGATGCGCGCGACTTCTTGTTCATCGGCAGGCGGTACAGCTACCCGGTTGCTTTGGAGGGTGCTTTGAAACTTAAAGAAACAAGCTATGTTCACGCCGAGGGGTGTGCGGCCGGAGAAATGAAACATGGCCCCCTCGCGATGATTGACAACAAGTTTCCGACCGTCGTCGTCATCCCCATGGACTCGGTTTATCAGAAAACGCTTTCGAACATGATAGAGATAAAGACCAGAAAGGGGCCCGTCATCGCCATCGCGACTGAGGGCGATGTGAGGGTCGCGGAAATCGCTGACGATGTGATTTATGTGCCCAAGACCGAAGAACAGCTGACGCCCATCCTTTCCGCCATCGCGCTCCAACTCTTTGCGTACCACTTCGCCGCCGAAAAGGGCCTCAATGTGGACCGGCCTCGCAACCTTGCCAAATCCGTAACTGTCGAGTAGTATTTCCGGACATGAACATCGCAGTCATTAAGACTGGTGGCAAACAGTACCTCGTAAAGGAGGGGACTGTTCTTCAGGTTGAAAAGCTCGATGGAGCGAACGAGGGCGACACCGTATCCTTTGAAGTGCTTCTGACCGATGACGGCGTCGCCACTCAGGTCGGGAAGCCCTTGGTTTCTGGTGTAAAAGTATCTGCAAAAGTGCTCGAAAACGGACGGGCGAAGAAGGTCATAGTCGTAAAGTACAAGGCCAAAAGCCGTTATTACAAGAAGCGCGGCCACCGCCAGCCGTTCACGAAAGTAAAAATAGAGAAGTTTTGAACCGCGCCCAAGTCGCGGTTTTTTTGTTTAATTCCTCATTTCTTTGATTTTGATACCTGGCATGATATATCATGCCAGGTCATTTTTTCGAATGTTTTGTTTAAAAACATGGCTTACGGTCGAGTGAGCGAGGGGGATAGACAAGCTTCGCTTGGATATTTCCGAGCGAACGATGACAGAAAGCTTGGCTTAGGCGCGGTTTTTGAATGCGTTTCGGAGCGTCTCCTGGTCCGCGTATTCAATTTCTGCCCCGATGGACAGGCCACGACCCAAGTGGGTGGTTTTGATGGATGCATAGAGTGATTTCAGGTCGCGGACGATCTCCTGCGCGGTGTAATCGCCTTCGGGGGTCGCGGCGAGGGCGAAAATGACTTCGGCCGGCTTCTCCCTTTCGATGCGAGACATCAGTTCTTTCACCCTGACGCCATTGCCGTTCTTTCGCTGGCGAGCCATGGGTATGAGCCCACCCAAGACGAAATATCGTCCGTGGTATGCGCCAGATGCCTCAACACCCTCGATGTCGACATCCTTCTCGACGACCATGAGCACGGCTCCCTCGCGCGTCTTATCTGCACAGATGTTGCAGAGGCCGTTAGCGGAGCTGTCAGCGAACCTGAAGCATGATGTGCACTGGGACACCGACTTCCGTATCAAAACGAGAGCGGCCGCAAGTTTTTCCCTGAAGGTCTGGTCTTTCCCGAGGATGAACTGCACGATGCGGCGCGCTTGTCGGGGCCCCACACCGGGAAAATCGGAAATAAGCTCAACGAGTTCATCTATGCCTCGCATAACATCAGAAATAATCTGGCGGTGACGCTGGTCCGGTTGGGGTTCCGGCGCCGAATTCGGAATTTTCGATGGGGAGGAAGGTGGCGCGCTTGGAATCAAAGTACAACTTGATGGAGCCCGTCGGGCCGTTCCTGTGCTTTTCGATCAGGATTTCTGCCACATTCGAGCGTTCCTCGACATTTTCTTTATAGCGGTCTTCGTTGTGGATGAACATGACGACATCCGCATCCTGCTCGATGGAGCCGGAATCGCGAAGGTCGGAGAGGCGCGGCCGTCCTCGGCGCTGTTCGATGGCGCGCGAGAGCTGGGAGAGCGCAAGGACCGGCACATCGAGTTCGCGGGCTAGGGTTTTCAAGGAGCGCGATATTTCGGTCACTTGCTGGACGAGGTTGTCGGACTGGCGCGACGAGGTAGGACTCATGAGCTGGAGGTAGTCGACGATGATGAGCCCGATGCCGTGTTCGCGCTTCAACCTCCTCGCGACGGAGCGCATGACGAGCGCATTATTGGCCGGCTGGTCGTCGATGTAGATGGGAGCTTTCGAAAGCCGCTCCATGGCGTCTCTGATTCTCTCGAATTCGTCGTCTGAATCTATCTTTCCCGTGCGGAGTTTCCATGCGTCGACGCGTGCCTCAGCCGCAAGCATGCGATCGACGAGCTGCTGAGAGCTCATCTCCAAGGAGAAGATACCGACGGGAGTCCCGTGTTTGATGGCCGTTTGGCGTGCGATGTCGAGCGCCAGGGCCGTCTTACCCATCGATGGGCGCGCGGCGAGGATGATGAGGTCGGAGCGCTGGAATCCCGCGAGGATGTTATCGAGCGAAGTGAATCCGGTCGGCACTCCGCGAAGTTCGTGTTCACCGCGGTTCATCATATCGAAACGCTCCCACGCCTCCTTGAGCTCATCGCCGATGGCAACGAACTTGCGCATGGTGGGTGAAGAGGTGACTTCGGAGAGGCGCTTCTCGGCCTGGTCGATGACTTCTTCGATGGGCCGTGACTCGTCGTACCCGAGCTCGGTAATCTCTGATGACGCTTCGATAAGGGCGCGCATCATCGCTTTTTTCTGCACTATCTCGGCGTAGTATTTCAGGTTCGCCGAAGTGGGAACCGATGCGACGACCTCGCCCAAGTAGCTGCCTCCGCCGACCCGTTCGAGCTCGTTCGTTTCCTTGAGCCGATTTGAGACCGAGAGAAGGTCGATGGGGCTTCCTGAAGTGACCAGGTCGATCATCACGCGGAATATCGCTCGATGTTTTTCGACATAGAACGAATCGGAGGACACGAGGTCGGTGACTTCGTGGATGCCGTCCGGCTTCAGCATGATGGAACCCAAAAGTGCGCGCTCAGCGTCGATGGACTGCGGGGGAATTCGAGATACATTCAACATATGTGTAGGTACAGCGTATAGCGTCAAGTACTATTTGCAAAACAAGCAAAGGCCTGTCTATGAACAGGTCTTTCCACAGCTTTACTCACTTCCTAGTGTCCGTATATCAGAAACAGCCTATAGCCACTTCTGAATCTTGAAATAGGTGAAAAATGCAATCATGAGCGTGGCCATGGCCCCGACGATAATCCAAAAGTCGCCCGGCGCACCAAGGATGGGAGTATCGACGGTATTCATGCCGAAAATGGCCGCGAGTAAGGTGAGCGGGAAAGTGATGAAGGCCATGATGGTCAGATTCTTCGTGATTTCGGTTTGGCGTGTCGAAAGGAGGGAGTCATTCGTATTTCGAAGTTCTGCCATCGTGTCCATGAACCCCAGGGCGCGGGTGTAGGTTCTGAAGTGGAAGGCCGATATCCCCCGGAGATAGTTGCGGAAACTTTCGGCAAAGAGCGCGACGCCAGCGTGCTCCAAAGAATCGAGCGTATCCTGATGGTTTCCCAGCGTACGCTTATGGATGAGGAGTTCACGCGAGACCGCGGATATCGCAGCAACCATCTCGCGTTCGTGCCCGGAAAATATCGCATGCTCGATGTCCTCAATGGAATCTTCAATGGCATCGAGTTCGTTGCCAACCCCCTGGTATAGCCGCTGGATGAGCTCGAAGAGGATGTACCCGCTGTGTATCTTGTCATTCGGCCGTTTGAGTATCGTGGCAACTTCGAATGAGCGCGCGAAATCGTATATCGCGGGGATAGTGTCGTAGTGCACTGTCACGAGGAATTTCTTGCCGACGATAAAATCGACTTCCTGCGTCGTTGCTTTCCCGTGCGTGTAGCGGATGGAAGGGAAGTGAAGGACCGCATACGCGAACTCAGGATACAGGTCGACATGGGGTTTCAGCGTGGGACCCAGGAGCTCTTGGGAAAGGAGGGGGCCGAGATTGAATTCGGTTTCGAGGCTCTCGATATCTTCGGTGGTGGGAAGTTCGACATCAACCCAGGAAACATCCTGATATTCGTAACGCGTAATCATTCCAACAGTATATCCTGTAAGTTTAGAGTCTGGAGTTAGTCCAGAGTTCAGAGTGCAGAGTCCAGAGTTCAGAGTGGTGAGGATTAGGGAAATGTGCCTAAAACTCTAAACTCGAAACTCTAGACTCTAAACTATAAACTACGGACCCGCCATGGCATAATGAAACACCGTATGCTGAACGATTTTGATACAACTCCTGATGAAGGCGGAAAAAAGGAGGCACCCGGCGGAAAAACATCCGTCATCGCAGGGCTCCTCGCCGGAGCGCTTCTGGTCGTTATCGGATTTTTCCTTGGATTCATGGTCGCCGGCCGTGTTCCTTTATCGATTGGCGCGACCAGCGATGCCTCGACGCCGGAGGGACTCGACATGAATCTGGTCTATAAAGCATGGCATCTTCTTGAGGAAAACTTCGTCCCGGCGACGACCACGGACTCGGTGTCTGCCGACATGAAGATGTACGGCATGATATCGGGACTCGCCACCTCTTATGGGGACGACTACACGACATTCTTCCCGCCGCAGGAGAAGAAGATATTCGACAGCCAGGTTTCTGGGAACTTCGAGGGCGTTGGCATGGAGATAGATGTGAAAGACGGCGTTCTGACCGTCGTGGCTCCACTTAAGGACACGCCAGCATCCCGGGCCGGCATCCTCGCTGGCGACAAGATTCTAAAAATTGACGATGAATCGACGGCTGGATTGACGGTGGATCAGGCGGTGAAGAGGATACGCGGCCCGAAGGGAAGCACCGTAACAGTCCTTGTCGCGCGCGCGGGTAAGGTTCCCTTTGAGGTGCCGTTGGTTCGGAACACCATCAACCTGACGACGGTGGACACCGAGCTTCGTTCAGATGGGGTTTTCGTCCTCAAGCTCTACAGCTTCAATGCGATATCTCCTCAGAAATTTCGCGAGGCGATTCGCGAGTTTGCGGAGTCCGGTTCCGATAAGTTGCTCCTCGACCTTCGCGGGAATCCCGGCGGATACCTCGAAGCCGCTGTCGACATCGCAAGCTGGTTCCTGCCGGTTGGAAAGCCGGTGGTGCTTGAAGATTCGGGCGGGAGGCGTGACGGCGTTGTGTATCGCTCATACGGATACGATGTCTTTTCCGATAAGCTTAAGCTTGCCATCCTAATCGACGGAGGTTCCGCTTCTGCCTCCGAAATCCTTGCTGGCGCGCTCAAGGACTACGGTAAAGCGACCTTGATTGGCGCACAGTCTTTTGGCAAGGGGTCGGTCCAGCAGACATTTGATGTCACCAACGACACCTCGCTCAAGATTACTGTCGCCCGTTGGCTCACACCAAACAAGGTTTCCATATCGCACCAAGGCATCGTGCCGGACATCGCGGTCGATAGGACGGAGGATGACATGAAGGCGAAACGCGACCCTCAGCTTGATAGGGCGGTGGAATTTCTCGTGAAAGGGGAATAACAATGCTCACCGCGGCAATCGGGTACGGGCTTGTGGCGATGTTCGCCGGAGGCATCTCGACCGCGCTTCTCAAAGATTCGGTATCGCGTTTCGGCCCGCTCCAGAGCGTAGTACTGCGGAGTGGGGTCTCATCTATAGTGCTCATCGCGCTGGTCCTTATCCTCCGCCCTGCTATACCGTGGGATATCGGAATGTTCTTCTTTACCGTGGCCGTGTCGATTCTCGGGTATTTCCCGTTTCTCTTCATGCTCGAAGGCTTTCGCGAGGGGAAGGTTGGCGTTGTGATGCCGATAAGCTCCGGATGGGTTGTTATCGCGGCAGGTGTCGGCTTCGTTTTTTTCGGTGAAAGCGTTTCGATGCAGAAACTTCTTGCCCTCGCCATCGTGGTTTTCGGCATCCTCGCCGTTTCGATCCGACCTGGTGATTGGAAGGCCGTGCGCCTGTTCGATGCAAGGAACGGTGTGGCATTTGCCCTTGCGGCGGCGCTTCTCTGGGGCATTGTGTTTCCTCTTTTTAAGATAACCGGAGGTTATTTCGGTGCTCTGGTATTCGCCTGCATCATCGAATCTCTCGTGTGCATATCCGGATGCGTTCATCTTCTCCTCACGAAAAAACCTCTCCTGCCCTCCATCAACGGCCTCAGACAAGGGTGGGTGCCGTTCTCTATTGCGGGAATCTTGACCGCGGGATATACGATAAGCATTTCAGCGGGATACCAGACCGGAGAAATCAGCGTCGTGTCGGCCCTTGCCGGTTCCGCAGTCGTCGTCGCGGTCATCGTGGCCGCCGTGCTTCACCACGAGCGGCTTCGTGCGTCCCAGTATTTTGGTGTCGGCCTCGTCTTGCTCGGCACGCTTATTGCGTCTATGATTTGATTTCCTATGAATCCCGTTGTAAACAATGTTTTCTATCATCGCTCACTCGGAAGAGAAAGTGTTCTTTCTCTTCTCTCACTTCACTCGATAGTAGAGTTTCGGCTTATTCTCCGAATGAAATGTAGTGTTGCAAAGGTAGGCTTATTGGCTCACAATCAGCTGTATGAAGTTAGCTAGTGCGTAAGCACAAGCCGAAACTTCACAACAGGATGAAGATTATTCTGCTTCAGGATGTGAAGAAAGTAGGGCAGAAGGGCTCCATCGTCGAGGTCGCTGACGGATATGCCCAGAATGTGCTCATTCCGAAGAAGCTCGCCCTTCCTGCGACGGGGGCGAATTTGAAGCAAGCGGAGAAGCGTGAGTCGCAGACTGCCGAAAAGAAGGCCATGGACGAGTCGCTCGCTCAAAAAGCGCTCGCCGACATTGACGGGAAAACCGTCGTCATAAAAGCCCGTGCGAATGATTCAGGCGGACTCTTCGAATCAGTCCGAGAGAAGCAGGTCGCGGAAGCCATTCAGACATTTTTGAATGTTCCCATCCCGGAGAGTGTCATCGATATCGGAGACCCAATCAAAAAATTGGGTTCCTACGAAGTTCGTGTTCGTACCCACGGCGCGAGCGCGACGGTGTATCTCCAGGTGGTTGCTTGAAAACCCCGTTGTGAATTTCGGCGTGGCGGCGTTTCGCGGCCAGTGTCCAGTATATTTCAGTGAAAATGCTGGTAGGCTGTGTTGGCGGATAAGTGACTTGATATATCAAGTCATTGGGCGATAGGGAACACCTGTAAATTGCTTGTTTTGTCTGTGAAGGTCTCGAAAAATAAAAAAACGCCGCATGAAGCGACGCCGAAATCTACAACAGGGTTATTTCACATCAACCACTTTGCGCTTAGCGCGGCTCCCATCGAAGCGGATCTTGCGTATATCGCGGAAGGAAACGATTCCCTCCTTGATGGCGTACACAGAATCGTCTTTCGCGAGACGAGTGTTTTTGCCAGCTATGAAGTAAGTGCCGCGCTGGCGGATAACGATAGAGCCTTTCTTTGCTTTTTCACCAGCGTAGAGTTTCACCCCGAGGTACTGCGGGTTTGAATCGGTGAGGTTTTTCGCTGTTCCGGCGGCCTTTTTTGTTGCCATGGGTGCTATAGTACACGAAATGCTCCAGGGATTCAAGGCGTTTTGGGCGCGCCGCCGCGAAGAAATAACCCTCGTCTCGGTCATTCTTATGGTGTCGTTTCTCTCGTTTTCTCTTGGAAGATTTTCCGCTACGGAAAGTACATCGCATACTCAGGCGCTTCAGCAGGAAACGACGGCAGCAGTGAAGACCTCTACGGGGGAGGCGACTCAGTTCGTCGCCCTGAAAACCGGCTCCGTATATTATTCAGTTTTGTGCAAAGGAGCCGAGAAGCTTGACGAAGCCCGGCGAGTATATTTTGATTCGCCTGCCGAAGCCGAAGCGTCGGGGTATACGCTCGCTCGGGGATGCGTGCGATAATAATTCTATGATCCCGTTAGAGGTCAAAGTTTAAAAGGTATACTGTTTATATGGAGTATATGTTTTTGGTTGAATTTTTACTACATGCGCCGAATAATGTACGGATGCCTTCGGCATCCTACCTCTAACGGGAATGATAATCCTTGATGTCGAAGCGTCCGGCACCGATTATGACAAGCATTCCATCGTCTCCATAGGCGCCCTCGATTTTGACAACCCCAATAACCAGTTTTACGACGAATGCCGTATCTGGGACGGCGCCCATATCCAGCCGTCGGCTCTCGAAGTGAACGGATTCACTGAAGCGGAGCTCACGGACCAATCGAAAAAGACCGAAGCGGAGATTACGAGGGCATTCATCGCGTGGGCCGAAGACCTGCGCGACTGGACTATCGTCGGGCAGAACCCCTCATTCGACCGCGACTTCGTTCGTGCGGCCGCGCATCGTGCCCACCTCGATTACCCATTTCCTCATCGCACCATCGACACCCACTCAGTAGCCTACACACACATGGTGAAGCGCGGACTCATGCCGCCGTTCGACAAGGAAAAGCATCGGAGCGCCCTGAACCTCGACGCCATCCTCCAGTATGTCGGCATCCCCGCAGAGCCCTCGCCCCACAACGCTCTTACGGGCGCTTTCTGCCATGCTGAGGTCGTTTCGCGTCTTCTGTACGGCCGTCAGCTTCTTCCTGAGTTCGAAGTGTATCCGATACCGTGGGAGGTACCGCGGAAAGCCTGAGCGTTGGCGTCGGACTCTCGTGATATATTCACCCAATCATGCCGCCTGAACCGAAAAAGAATATGGTCCCGCCCACCATCCACCGGATGGAAGGGGAGTTGAAGATATGTGACCCCGAAAAGACCGACAAGACGCACGATATCGAATCGTGGCGCGTTTTCAAAATCATGGCCGAGATCGTGGAGGGGTTCAATCTCCTCAGGAAATACCGCTTGGCAGCGACTTTTTTCGGTTCCGCCCGTTCCCACCTCGATGGGCAGGTGTATGAAGATGCGACCAGCCTTGCGGGGCGCTTGGCAAAGGCCGGCTTTACCGTCGTGACCGGAGGTGCGGCAGGTATCATGGGTGCGGCGAACCGAGGCGCGTATGAAGCAGGAGGGAAGTCGGTGGGCCTGAACATCGAGCTTCCCACCGAACAGGAGATTAACCCTTACCTTACCGACACCCTCACTTTCAACTATTTCTTCACGCGAAAAGTTATGCTTTCGTTCGCGTCCGAAGTCTATATCTTCTTTCCCGGGGGCTTCGGAACTCTGGACGAGTTTCTTGAGATACTGACCTTGGTGCAGACCCGGAAAATCAAGCACATTCCCATCATCCTTTACAACAAGGAATATTGGACCCCCCTTCTCAAATACTTCGAAAACCACCTCCTCAAGCAGTACAACACCATCGATAAGGCAGATTTGAAGCTCTATCACCTCGTCGATTCCGTCGATGAGGCATACAAATCCATCATAAAGTTGGTGAAGTGCTGACACTGCCCGGAAAGCCCGCAAGTCTTTAGCCGGACTATCAGATGCTCAAAGTAGGTTTTTGAGGATAAGCATTATGTTATTGTTTTAAGCCGTATTTATCAAAATTCGGCGCCGATGGACTTGACACGAATTTAAAAAGTGCTAAACTCATTATGTAGCTGGCTTTCGGGCCGGCTTTTTTCATACCCGGCCATGCGCCGGGTTCGATATAAAAAATCAACCTATGCCACTTATCTCACTCTTGATGGTCGCCGCGAGCCTTGCATTCGGCACGCCGACGGCACTCTCTGAAACCTTTGCCGACGAGGCATCGAAGAATCCTGAAACCATGGCCGCGTATGTGCGTAAGTATTTTGCGGATGACCCCATTCTTGCGGATATCGCGTGGTGCGAGTCGCGCATGCGCCAATCGAACGCGGACGGGGAAGTCATGCGCGGGATGATAGACAGGGACGATCTCGGCGTCATGCAAATCAATACGCGTTTTCACGGGAAGAAGGCAAGGGAACTTGGACTCGATCTTCATTCGCTCGGCGGCAACCTCGAATATGCACAGTACCTTTACGACAAAGAAGGAACGAAGCCTTGGTTCTCCTCGAAGGCCTGCTGGGGAAAGCTCGTGAAAAAATAAGAAAAGCACTGAAACTCCGTCCTCTGGCGGGGGTATCAGAAGTGTGGCCGGCAGTTTTCCGGCCTTAGAATGAAACTTGACACTAACATATATGTATGTTAAAGTATAAAACTCATGCCGTATAACCCATCAGCAGGTCGTGAAGATGTCACATCCGTATCGTCTGGCGCAATAGACTTTGCACGCAATCTTTCAAGAAGGAAGAGTGCTGGGGCTAAGCAGCTACTACTACGCGGTCCTGCGGTGAGTTCCGATAACCGAACCAAGCCGGAAGCTCCTGTCTATCTAGAGGGTCAAATTCTTGAGAAATTGGGGCCGTCAATGGTTCTGATCAAGACTTATACTGAAATTCAGAGTGATGTGCCCGACCCATTGACTGGCGAGAAAGAAAAAATCTTGAAGATTGATTCGCACGGAACCGGTTTTTGCGTGAAGGTCGTTGAGGATTCCAACACTGGAGAACGATTTGCCTACTTTGCGACGAACAGGCACGTCGTCCCGGTTCCTAGCCAAAAAATAGATGTCACCCCTAGCTAAAAAATAGATGTCACCCTGCCTTCCGGCCAAGTGCGTCAGGTAGTCGACAGCTTCATAGACCAATCGTCATATTTCAGAGACCTCGCACTCATAAAAGTGAGGCTTGAGCCAGGAGATACTTCTCCAGTTCCTGTTACCATGAACACGCAAAAGGTTAAAACCGGCCAAGATGTCGTTGCGGTCGGCTTTCCCGGTCATCAGACCGCCCTTCTTGCAAGGCGCGGGAAGGTAACCCGTGAGGAACCCCAAAATCCTGCGCCTGGTACTGAAGACAGCTATGAGGGCGCCATTACGCTCGGCTTCGCGTCTGATGCGAGTGTCGGCCCTGGAGATTCAGGGGGTGTGGCTACTGACGCAGAAGGTAGGGTAATCGGAATCACCGGACACAACGACGCAATCGGCCACCAGCCGGTCTTCATACCGATCCGCGAGGCAGAAGTAATGGGAAAATATCCCGAGATATTCATGCAGATCCAGCGTGCGTTCAGAGTAGACCAAAACCTCAAGGACCATTCGGATACCGAACACGAAGATGAGAACCTAAAACGGCTTGACCAACGATTTGATATTTTTCTGAATCACATAGTGGGTATTCTCGAGCCGGTGAAAGGGGAACAGAGTGTCATGAAAGCGATCCTTGATGACAGGAGCGTCCGAGATATGTTTTCTCAATTCCTTGTCAACGCTAGGAATAAGAAAAAATATAACAGCATCTTTATGGCCGCATTCGGAAGCTATGGAGTTACGCCGCTCTTTGAAGGTGTTGGTTGAATAGGTTGTATCTAAAGAAAGAGGTAATAGGGTAATCAGCCAAGAGGGGTACAATAGGGCGTAATGGCCGGAACCATGATGTGCAAGTGCGGGCATAAGGCCTATGTCCACGCTCTCTATGCCTATGCAGACTCTGACGCAGATAAGGAGAACGGACAGCAGTGCAGTGCATGCGCCTGCGCGAAATGCGTCATTCAGAAGTCCTGAGCTAGGGGCTTTCCCGTTTTTTGATATTCCCTCATTTCGGGGGATTTTTTGATGACCTTGACAAATAGATATTTAAGGTATACAATGAGAACCATGATAGAAAAACAGCCAGGTTGGTTCAGCAGAAATTTTAGAGGCAGAAAAAGAAACGCTATTGTGGCAACAAGCGCGCCGGCTCAGCCGCCTCCCGCACCCCGAGCGCCTGAAGTAGACCCGTTGGGCGAATTCAAGAAAAGCAATGCGTATGAAGTATTGCTTCACACTGAACGAATTGATAGAGAATGCAAAATTATCGCCCCGTACTTTCGAGTGGAACTAGTGGAAAGTAGTGTTCAATGTCGTATACAGGCTTCTGGCCATCTTCAATTCCAAGGCCGTGATTGAATATTGGAACGGACAAAGTGATGAGCAGAGTACGCGAGGAAACAACAACGGAACCTTGTGGACTTGGACAGTTAAAAGAGCGAGTGAAGCGGAGTACAAGGACAACGCGCAGGCGAAGTGAGGAACCAGGGAAATTATGGCCGGCCCTAGACCTTGAAAGCAGTGCTCTACACGAGCAGGTGAGAGATAGTACACTTCGCACAATATATCTTTTGCGAACCTATACCGTGGGGGGGCGCATAATCCATATCCGATTTGTCGTACGGTAAATCAAGTGAAAGGACGGGTGTACACGGTTCGCAAAAGATAGCGGCCGTTGCCACGAACCAGCCGTAGTTGGCTCCGCGCGTAGCCTTGGAGGACCCTGCGTTGAAAACAAATAAATAATTTTGACCCTCCCCTCTCCGGTAACCTCCAAGACTTGAAATTTATACAATATGTGGTATGGCGAATACCCCTATGATTCATGTCGGAAATTCATGTCACAACCACAGAGAAGTATCGGATTCTTCACAGTGGCGTGAAAGGCTTCGAAGGCGTTGATGAGTTCGTAAAAACAAAACCCCCTCGGTGAGGGGGTTTTGTTTTGGACGGGAGGATACTTACATCGCTCCGCCCGTTTTCGCCACGGTACAATGGCTACAACTCTTCTTGTGGCCGATGAGCAGATACACGCCCGAAGCACCCACGAGGAGGTAGACGATCATCTCTACCGTAGGCCACGAACCGAGAAGCGTGCTAACCAGATTGTAGTCGAACGCGACCAGACCCCAGTTCAGGGCTCCGACGATAACCAGTACGAAAGCGACCATATGAAGCATTTTCATGATGCAAGTTGTTTAGTTGTTGTTAATTGATAATCTCGGCGTTTTGCCGAGGTTTGTAATCTCTCTTACCATTGAACAACCTTAATCTTGGTCGTCTACAGTGCCTGTGGAAAAACGCGCTTCCATTAGCAGGATTGGAGTGCCAAAAGTGCTCAAAAAGTCATGTTTTGAGCCATTTTTCCTCTTCTGGATGGATTCTCTTCAGAAATACTGCATGGGGTTCAGATACCCCGCCGTAGCAGCTACTGGAACTATCGCGCTAGCGCATTTCGTTACGGCTTTGATGTCTCCCAGCCTTAGGATTTTTACCGCGTTCGAGGCGAAGAGTGTGAAGTGGAGGTGTGGTCCCGTCGCATAGCCGGTCTGGCCGCTATAACCCATGAACTCTCCCCTGCCTATTGTCTGGCCGGTAGAGACACCAGTGTAGGAAAGGTGAGCATAGAGCGTGGAGAGGCCATTGCCGTGCTCGATGAGAACCCACTTACCGTAGGAATAGCAGCCACGGAGCGTATCGGTATTTCCGGTCGCTTTGACGACGCCAGTCAAGGCCGCGACGATTTTCGTGCCTTCAGGAGTTCCGAAGTCGACACCGTTATGACCCTTGCCGTTGTATGCCCCGGATTTCGCAAATGCGGTATTGCCGAAATATTGAGTGATGCAGTAGATGTTTCCGTAGGTGCCCTTCTTTGAGGCGCACCGCGACAGGTATGAAGTTTCAAGCGGAAACGAAAGGACTCCCGTGCCCGGACTCGGTATGGACGACGGGTCGAAGGAATATTTGAGTTGCGATTCATAGTTCGATATCTCCTGTTCGAGTTCGAGCGCATCGGTTTTCTTTTCGCTCAGGATGCTTTGGAAGTTCGTCTCTTTATTCTTTGTTTCGGAAAGTACACTCACCTGGTTTTTGCGGTTCTGATCAAGTACCGACTTCTGTCCTGAAAGCTGCGAGCGGTACGAGATGAGAGTTTTTTGTTCCTTCTCGACGGTGTTGCGGTTCTCGCCGAGTACGACTTTCGTCGCCATGAGTTCGGTAATCTTCGCCGCAAGGGCGCCTTGGATTTCTCGGAGGCGATCCGCTTCTTCCCAGCCGTGCGTGAACGAAACGCTCGAGAGGAAATGTTCAGCGAGCGTGATTTCATCCATGCGTCCTATGTTTCGAAGTGACGCTTCGATGGTCGCGCGCCCCGTCTCAATCCGTTTCTGCTTGTCACCAATCTGGCTCTCGAGGTCGCTCACTTTGAGTTCCGCCGTCTTGATGCGGTTCTGCGTTATCGCGATGTCGGTCGTCATCTTCTTGCTGGAGATGCCCAGCCGCTTCACCTCGCCCTCGAGGGTCTTCCGAGCGCTTCCGATCGTATCCAGCTCCCGTTCGTACTGGGCTATCTCATCCTGGAGTTTCTTGAGCTCGGCACTTTTGTCGGTGATTTTTCCTTGGAGTTCGTCGGTGGTCGTAGCGGTCTCGGCATGCAGACCGAAGCCGGGCACCATGACAAGCAGGGCCGCGAGGATGATAGCCGGAAACGGGCTATCCGATAAGAGCGATGGCTTTTTCGATGCGGGAGAGGGTTTCATCCTTTCCGAGTATATCAGCGACGATGAATGGGTCAGGAGAGCGTTCACGGCCCGTCAGCGCATAGCGGAGAGGCCATAGCACCGCTCCCCTGCCCTCCGCTTCCGCGTACGGCCACAGGGCGGCTTTTATGGCGTCATGATTCCACATGGGGTTCGGCAGGTCGGCGAGCAGTTTCAATGAACTCTTCAAGCGCAGTGAGGTGTTCTCCGGAGAGGGATCTTTCTGCCAGGAGAGGTTTTTTGCGTCATACGAGGGAGTTCCCGTGAAGCAGGCCAGCTCCCCTTCCTGTTCCAGGGTCCGTATCTCTCCGAAAACGCTGAGGCGTTCGCGGACGACATCGATGACAGCAGTGAGGCGTCCGGTTTTCGTGAGCTCTGAACGGGCGGCATCTGAAAGAAATGCAGCAGCATTTTTTCGGAACTCATCCAAAGGCATGCGAAGCATGTGCTCTCGGTTGAACCACTTGAGCTTTTCCTCGTTCACTGATCCTCCATGGGTCTGTATCTGGTCGAGAGAGAACGCTAGGATAAGTTCATCGCGGGTGAAGACTTCCTGTTCGATACCCGGGTTCCAGCCGATGAGCGCGAGGAAATTGACGATTGCATCAGGAAGATATCCTTCCTCTCGGTACTCGAGGATGTCTTTCGCACCGTCGCGTTTCGAAAGCTTCTTCGTCGCATCCTTTCCGAGGATGGGAGGCAGGGTCACGAATATGGGCTGAGCAAAACCGAGCGCTTCGTAGAGAGAAAGGAAGCGGGGAGTAGACGCGATGAACTCATCCGCGCGGAATATGTGCGTGATGCCCATTGCATGGTCATCGACGATGTGCGCGAAATTGTAGGTTGGGTACCCGTTTCCCTTGAGAAGTATAAAATCGTCGAGTGCTTCCTCTCCCGCTTCGAGATCCCCGCGGACGGCGTCAATCCAACGATAACGCTTTACCACGGGGACTTTAAAGCGGAGAGGAGCTTTTCCGTCCCATGTTCCGAGTTTCTCGGGCCTATGTTCGCGATAAAGGAAGGGCCGCTTTTCTGATTGGGCTTTCTCTCTCAGTGCTTGAACTTCTTCCTCAGAGTAGGGATCCGGATATGCCAATCCTTGGTCGGCAAGTTTCTGGGCAAGGGCGTGATAGGTTTCGAGTCTCTCTGACTGTATGCACGAGCCGAACGGGCCGGGCTTTTGAGGGCCGTAGTTCCATTCGATGCCGAGCCAGGCAAGCGATTCCTGGATGTGTTCGACCGAGCCTTCCACCTTCCGTTCCGTGTCCGTGTCCTCGATGCGGAGTATGAATGTACCCTTGTTCTTGCACGCCCACAGGTACGCGAAGAGCGCGGTTCGCGTACCGCCTATGTGCATGAACCCCGTGGGACTCGGCGCAAAGCGCGTAACGACCTCCATATCAGGATGTGTGCTCGAGGGCGAGCTCGATGATGGCGTCCGCGATGGCGCGCGCTGCGTCTTTCTTTCCGAATTTCGCCGCAGCCGCAGCCATGTCATTCCGTGCTTTTGGATTTGTGAACAGGCGGTCGATCTCGGCGATGAGGATGTGGGGCGATAGGTTTGATTCTTCGACGACAGTTGCAGCCCCGGTTCTGGCGTATGCGAAGGCGTTTGAGCGTTGATCGCGAGAGACGCTTTCAGGGATGGGTATGATGATGGACGCCTTTCCCCATGCGGCTATCTCGGCAATACCGCCTGAACCCGCTCGTGAGATGACCAGCTCCGTAGCGCCAGCGGACATCTTCAGAGCAAGGGGTGTCAGATATCCGTAAGGCTTGTAGCGATAGCGCTTTTCATTCCTCTCAAGAATGATCTTGGCGGTTTTCGATACGGAATCGAAATTCGCCTGCCCGGTCTGGTGGATGAGCTGATACCGCTCCACGAGGTCAGGAAGCGCCTCCAAGATGACATTATTGATGCGCTCAGACCCGAGCGAACCGCCGATGATGAGAAGGACCGGCACATTCGATTCGAGTTCCAAGAATTCGCGCGCGCCTTCACGGGCCGGGTTACGGACTTCCTTGCGCACCGGGTTTCCCGTGACAGCGATTTTTGGTTGGATGTTCTTTGGGAAATACTCGTACGCTTCGTCGTAGGAAATCGCTATTTTTTTTGCGAACGACATGGCCATCAGGGTCGCTCGTCCTGGTATGGCGTCGGAGTCGTGCAGGATGACGGGGATGTTCAGGAGTTTCGCCGCAGTCACGGTTGGAACGCTCCCGTACCCGCCCTTCGAGAACACGACATCGGGGAACACGCGGTACAGCGACAGGACGGTGCTCACGATGCCCCAGGCGGTCTTGAAAAGATCAAAAAAGTTCGCAATCGAAAAATACCTACGAAGCTTCCCTGCCGGGGTTTTGACGAAGATGATGTCATTTTCATACAGAGCCCTCTGGTCGAGGACCGACGGCCCGAAAAAATAGAGTTCAGGCTCCAAGAGCTTTTTTTCTTTTATGGCATCGCGCAGGGCTTCGGCGACCGCGATTATAGGATAGAAATGGCCCCCTGTTCCCCCGCCGGTGAATACTATCTTCATCCCGTTAGAGGTAGGATGCCCGAGGCATCCGTACGTTTATTAGAATATGATACATAATCAACTTTTGCCTACGTTTCGCATGGTAGTGCTTCACCAGCATATAACCTCTAATGGGATTCATAGGCTTTACGGCAGTATACCAATCCTCAGACGCGGATGCTTTTCGATACGGAGAGCAGGATGCCGGCAGCGCCGAGCGAGGTCAGAAGCGCCGTTCCTCCGTGGGATATGAAGACAAGCGGAAGTCCCGAGAGCGGAACTAGTCCCAGCATTGCGCCGATGTTGAGGAACGATTCGCTCGTGATCAGAACCACGATTCCGGTCGCGATTAGAGCGCCGTAAAGGTCCGGCGCGCGCGCGGCGACCCAGAGCCCGCGGAGCGCGAAGAGGAGGAATGCGCTGACCAAGGTGACGGAGCCAACGAAGCCGAATTCTTCGGCGAAAACCGAAAAGATAGAATCGGAGGTAGGTTCGGGGAGTTTTCCGAATTTCTGTATGCTTTTTCCGAATCCCCTTCCGAACATCTCCCCTGCGCCAATAGCCATCAGCGATTGCTGTATTTGATAGCTCGCCCCCTGAGGGTCGCTCGCCGGGTCAAGGAAGGTCGTCAGGCGGCGCGTGAGGTAATCCCTGGTGGAGAGCAATATGCCGAGGCCCAGGATGCAGACAAGGACAATGATTCCGATATCGCGCCAGCGGGCGCCAGCGGCGAAAAACATGGCTGTTCCGGAAGCTGCGATGATAAGAAATGTGTCCGTGTCCGGCTGGAGGAGAAGGACGATGCCGACGAGAGTGGTTACGATGCCGAACGGGATAAGCCCGAAGCGGAGCTCGCGGAGTTTGCTCTTCGCCCCTGAAAACCACGCGGCAACCGCAAGAATGTAGGCGATTTTCAGGAATTCCGACGGTTGAACCGTGAATGAACCGACGGCCAGCCAGCGCTGTGCCCCGTTCAGTTCAAGGCCGATGCCCGGTATGAACACCGCAGCCGTGAGCAGAAGGGCCGCAACAAACATTGCATACGAAAGCTTCCGCCACACGCGGTAGTGGACGGTTAGCCCAATCACGAGGGCGATGAGGCCTCCGCCGAGCCCCAAGACCAGCTGGGATACCGCCACATCGGAAAACTGAGTCTTTCCTTGAGCGAAAAGGCCAAGCGATGCTGAAAGAAAGATGAATATACCGGCGACAACGAGAAAGGCGATGGTGCCGAAAAGTATGGGGTCAACCGAACGGAAGAGACGCGGAATCATTCATCTGATATACCACGGAAAAATCCCGTTTCTGCAGTGCAGAGCGGCGTGGCCAGACCTGCCGCTTATTTGAGGAGCGCGAGCGAAACGCCGGCTATGGCGAAGATGATGGAAAGTATCCAATACCGCATGGTGACCTTTGGCCCAGGCCAGCCGATTGCCTCGAAATGGTGATGCAGAGGAGCAATGCGAAAGACTTTTTTTCCGTTCCTGAAGTGCTTCGAGAGTATCTGGATGACATTCGAGGCGACGGTAACGACGAGGAGGAAGGCGATGACCGGAAGCGCGGCGATTCCCTTCCCTTCGCCTAGGGTATCGGTCATAAACGCGACGACGGCAATCGTCAGCGTCAGGCCCATGGAACCAGTTTCCGTCATCCAGAATCGCGCAGGCGGAACATTGAACCACAAGAACGCAAGGAGCGCTCCGACGACCGTAGCGCAGAAGGCGGCCAGGTCTATCTGGTCTTGGTTGAACGCTATGAACGAGTAAGCCGTGAAAATAGAAGCGAAGACGCCGCCGGAGAGCCCGTCGATGCCGTCGATGATGCCGGATGCATAAAGGCACAGCGAGATGAAAACGAAAAGCGGGACAATAAGCCACCCGATGAACAGTTCACCTCCTCCGAACGGAAGCCCTACCGAAGTGACATCAAGTTTCGCATAAAACCACCAGCCGATTGCCGTCGAAAGGATGGTTACGAAGAGGATCCGGATGCGAAGCGGTATGCCGCGCTCCCCCATGTCGCCGACCACATCCAATATATCGTTTACAAAACCGACGATGGCTCCCAAGATGAGCGTTGAGAGAGGTATCCATGTCTGCGAACGGGAGAAGAAATCCAGTTTTGTCGAGATGTCGTTCGGGAAGACGCGGGCAAAAAACCACATGATGCCGATGGTGAGCGCAACCGCACCCCAGATGACGATTCCTCCCATGCGCGGGGTCTTTGTTTCCGTGGCGTCGCGGAGCTTTCCGAATTCGACTGCCGCAGTGCCATCGAGCGCGGTCTTTCCGGGACTCTTTTTCCAGACGCGATAACGATAAAGGTAATGCGTGACGATTGGCGCTATTGCGATGCCGATCCAGAAAGCCGCCGCGGCTGGCACGAATACCTTGAGAAGGTCAATGACTACCATAGAATCGTTCGCAGAGGATGCTGCGCTTGAGCTCTTTCACTGCGGCGTCTGCCAGAGTCTTCATGTCTTGGTCGCGGGCATCTCGCTCTCCTCCCATGATGGCCGCTGCGATGGGCCGTCCGGGCAATGGCTCGAATACTGCGACGAGGTTTCCGCCAGCGAGGTCGGTGAATCCCGTTTTCGATGCAATCAAACCCTCGATGGCCGCGGCGACAGAGGTCGTATTCTTCGCTTCGTGCTTCTTATTGCTTAAAGAAATGAAAACCCTGGTTCCTTCCGAGGTTCCTTCGACGATACGAGGGTTCTCCGTTATGGCGTAGCGCATGAGATGAGCAACATCGCGCGCTGAGCCGTAGGCCCCCGCGACGGTGGAAGAGATGTCGAGCCCGGTGTCGTTCATGAAGTAGGTTTCGTGAAGCCCTATCGAACGTGCCTCTGCATTCATCTCGTCCACGAACCACGCCTCGTCCCCGCCTCGCGCCTCGGCAGTCGCTAAGCCGAGAGCGTGTGCGCCATCGTTCGCAGAGGTCATGAGCGTGAAGTCCATGAGGTCCTGCACGCGCCATTTCTCGTTCTCGTAGAGGCCCGCGTCCCCTTCGGGCCTGAGTGCCGCTTTGGTGATGACGGTGAATGCATCGCCGCTCAGATGTTTTGACGCTGTCATGACGGTCATGACCTTGGTGAGAGACGCTAGCGGAAGCTGGGTTTCTGCGTTCTTCGCGTAGAGCACGCGGCCCGTCTTGATGTCTTCGGCATATGCGGCCTTGCCTGAAAGCTGGAGCTCTGGCCCGGGAGACATGCAGTATGCGGGTGCGCTCGGCCCCAACGCGGACTCTTGCGGCGCGCTCATGACGCCCACCGCAAGCCCGGACACTGCCGCGAATCCCGCCACGCCGAGCCAAACATGCAATCGTGCCGAATCGCTTATCATGATTTGACGACGCTTTGCGTCTCTCCGTTTTCTTCCGCTGGGATTTTTGAAAGCGCCTCGTCGCGTTCAGCAAACACGCGTTCGATGTTCTGACGCATGTCCTGATATCCGGGAACATCGTTGAGCGAACTTGCCCCAAAGTATGCAGGTAGCTCTGGTGTCGCCTGATAGAGGAAGCTGCGCTTGTCTACCGGATTATCGATCCGTTCGATGAGTCCGCGAATCATGAGCGAGCGGAGTATGGATGAACAGTTCACACCACGGACATACTCGATGTCCGTACGGGAGAGAGGGCCCCGGAACACGATAATCGCAAGGGTTTCAAGTCCGGCTTTGCCGAGGGGCCCCTCGAGTTCTTCGCGGCGCATGGCCTCTATCATTTCGTGCGCCTCAGGCGCCGTGGCCAGTCCGACTTGATCCCGCTCCAGGACGAGACGCACCCCTCTTCCTGCGAGAGAGGCGTTCAAGTTCTCAACGCCCATCCGAGCTTCGTCGAGTGAAGCGCCTACGGCTTTTGCAAGCTCTTTCATGCTCATGGTGCTGCCCCTGAAAAAAAGAGCAGCTTCGATGAGGACCTCAAGCGGTGGTTTCTGTAGCATGGTTATGGAAACTATATCCTATTCGAAACGCGGAGTCTTCGTATCCCCCTGATAGTCCATGACGATATCGTCGAAGGACTTTTCTTGAGAGACCATGACCAGTCCGCGCTTCACGAGCTCAAGCATCGCAAGGAAGCCGACCACGAGCTCTCGCCGGTCCACGGTACTTCCGCCTGCGAAATCTCGGAATGTCAGGCGGATGGCGTTCTGTATCCGCTCGGCGAGGCGGTCAATCATGTCCTCGAGCGAGATAATCTTCTTCACAGAGATTTCTGTCTTGACGGACATGTGTGGCGCGTTTGCGAGCACGCGCTCGACCGCCTCTTTGAGCGACTGGAGCGAGAGATCCGGAGACGGGCTGAATATAGGGTCAGTGACTCTTGCGCCGTTTCCAAAAAACATGTGATTTTCGAAGCTTGAAAATGTTTTCGCGATTGTGCGGAATACCTGATATATCTTCAGGCGCCACTCGAGGTCTCGTATGTCCACTTCCTCGTCTGAGGTGAGTGACAGAACCGGGAGGAGCGCGCGCGATTTGAGAAGGAGGAGCGTTGCGGCGACAAGGACGAAATGCGCGGCCTGTCCCAAGGGAAATGCTCCTATAGTTTGAATGTAAGCGAGAAAGTCGTCGGTGACCTGAGAAAGAGAGACATCACTCACGAGGAGCTTCCTCTCTTCGATGAGGGATAAGATAAGGTCGAGGGGCCCCTCGATATCGCGCACCTTCACTGTAAAACCATTGTCCATACCGTTGTGAAGTTTCAGCTCATTAAACCGCTTGTCCTATATCATGTCGGTACTCTTGTAATCTTGTCTTTAGCATTCTGGCACCATGAGTCGTTTTGAGCCACTTTTCGCGTCGGGAAGCATCGCGCTCGTTAAGACATGCCTCGTAGTAAATCAGCTTCCAAGGTGCATACCGCTTGGTCGAGCGGTTTAATTTTTGCGCATGTTCTTTCAGGCGGCGCCTCAAATCGGCGGTTTTGCCTATATACCACGTGTTATTTTTCAGGCTCTCGAGAACGTATATGTAGAACATGCGCAAGCCGAAACTCTACAACAGTATCCACAGCCAAAAATATAGCACGCCTGCCCGGTTGTAGATATCGGCGTTATGGCTTTTTGCGCTTGATTTGAAGCGTGGTTTCAAAAATGAAACGCTCCCCTCGCGGTGGCTTATCTTAGACATTTACGTTGCGCGACGCCGATATCCACAACGGGGCTTGACAAAGCATGATTTCAGGAATATGGTGATTTCATACCCTATGGGTGTTTATAAACACAATTTCGTCCTTTGGATCTTTATCCTTCGAAGGGGGTTGTGTTTTGTACCGGCGATCTAGGGCCACTCGCAAAACAAACACAACCCCCTATCCTAAAGAAGGGGGTTTCTCGTTTTACGGGTATTATTAAAAATAACACTAAATACATATGAACAAAAATGTTTTTGCCAGAGCATTCGCTCGAGCGGTGCCTGCGATAAGTGAACACGGACCCGAAGGAGGCCCGACGGCAAAGCCGACGAGTCCGGTGAAGGATACTTAATTCAAAGAACCTTGATAGGGCTGAGGTTGGCGTGACGATGAAAACAATCCTTATCTTCTCGAATACGACTGATGGCGGAGATACTGGCATCATTCAAAAAAAACTTCTAGAAGATGGCGAAGATGTTTTCCGTTTCGATACCCAGCCGTATGCTCGCGGAGAAATCCGTATCGGGCTTTCAAGTCCCGGTGACGAAATTGTGGAGGCTAACGGGCGGACGGTATCCCTCGCTGATGTGAAATCAGTTTGGTATCGTCGGCCGGGCGAAGTCAACCCGTCAGCGCCCGACAAGCGTCAGCAGATGTTCGCAAAAAAAGAACTTGGTGAGCTTTTGGAGCAATTGTATTATCTGGCTCCCCAAGCGCACTGGGTAAGCCGTCCTCAAGCAATACGGAACGCAGGACACAAATTTCCACAGCTCGGCGTCGCAAGGGGGCTTGGATTCGAGGTTCCTCGCACCTACGCAACAAACTCTCCAGAATTGGCTCGCCGATTCATCGTCTCGTGTGCGAGTGGAGCGATTTACAAGACGCTCTATCGTCCCGCAATGTTGGTTGACTACGACACGGACGATGACGATCCGAAAACGCTCATTATCCCGACATCGCGCATCATGGAGGCCGACATTTTGCGACTGGATTCCCTGCCCCTGACGGGCGGTATATTCCAAGAGTATGTCGAGAAGGAATACGAGCTTCGCGTCACGGTGATGGGTCCGACCGTATTCGCGGCCCGTATCGACTCTCAAGAAAATCCTGATGAAGTCGGGAAGGTCGATTGGAGAATGGGCAAGAATATAGGGGTTTCCTACAAACTACCTGAGCCGATAGCAGAGAAGTGTAGGAATATCGTGAAGCACTACGGCCTAGCGTTCGGCACGATTGACCTCATCAAGACCCCAGACGGCCGATATGTATTCCTCGAACTGAATCCGAACGGCCAGTGGGCATGGCTCGAAAGTTTAACCGGGGATCCGTATATTGAGACTTTCGTTCGCTATCTTGCAGATCCAAAGAAATAAACGATGAATCTGGTGACATAGAGCGAGAGAAATACGAAAGCGTGCTTTCGTATTTCCGAGCCGAGGAAATCAGAAAAGTTGCTTTACGGCAGGTCGAGATTATAAAACAAAATTGATATGCACACTATGCCAAGTTTCGATAGAGGAATGTTCGAGAGGAGTACGGTACCGCGATTGTCAGCTTCTGCGGACTGTGGGGCCTGCAAGCCAGACCAGCCCTGCCTGATTCATTCGTTTTGGCGGGGTTAATCGCCAGTGTTACTATTGGTGGATGAAAATCCTATTCACCGAACCCAAAGACGCCGTCGAGGTGTCCTTAGTCGCCGTAGATGAAACAAAGGTCGTCGAGAATGAACGCGGACAGATGGCCGTGAGGCTGGGTGTTGGGAAGCCTGACGAAATGACTCGCCGGAAGCTTCTCCTCCTCGCTCGAAAAGCCGTAAAAACCGCCAAGGAGCACAAGCTCTCGGTCGTCGCGCTCTCGTTCAAAGACTTCCAGTTTTCGAGCACAAAGGATATCTCTGATCGTGAATTAGGACGCCTTCTTGCAGAAAACTTCTTTCTCGCCGAGTACGACTTCACGCGCTACAAAAGCCCCCCAAAAGGCGGCTTCCCTGCCCTGAAGACCCTCTTTGTGACCAACGCGACGGCCGAGGCCAAGAAAGGCTTTGCGGAGGGCGAAATCGTGGCCATAGAAACGAATCACTGCCGCGACCTTTCCAACACGCCCGGGGGCGACATGACACCTTCCATCCTTGCCGACGCCGCGAAGCATCAGCTCAAGGGCGTGGGAGTATTGGTAACCGTTCTTGACCTCGTTGACATAAAGAAGTTGAAGATGGGACTTATCCTCGGTGTCGCGAAAGGTTCCGCAGAGGAACCGAAGTTCATCATCGCCGAGTACTGGGGAGCCGGAAAAGCTTCGAAAGAAGGTCCCATCGTCCTTGTCGGCAAAGGCGTCACCTTCGACACCGGAGGTATCAACCTGAAGCCAACCAACGCGCTTCTTGGCATGAATCAAGACATGTCGGGTGGCGCGGCCGTCATCGCTGCCGTTGCCGCAGCGGCGCGCCTCAAGCTCAAGAAGAATGTCATCGCGCTGGTTCCTGCAGTCGAAAATGCCGTTTCTGGCTCGGCGTACCGGCCAGGCGACATCCTTACGGCCATGAACGGAAAGACCGTAGAAGTCTTGAATACGGACGCCGAAGGGCGGCTCATCCTCGGCGATGCCCTTACCTATGCGGAGCGCTACAACCCCCGCCTCGTCGTCGATGTGGCGACCCTTACTGGGGCTGCCATCGTTGCGGTCGGCAAGCGCTTTTCCGCCATCATGACGCGAAACCAGAAGCTCGAGGACATGCTCCGTGAACTCGGCGATAAGTCGGGAGACTATGTGTGGCCCCTTCCTCTTTGGAAGGAATTCGAAGCAGATTTGAAGGGCGTCCATGCTGACATCGCGAATGTCCAAGGCGGAGGTTCACCGGCAAAGACCGGCGGTGGCGCCATCCAGGGTGGAACTTTCCTCGCCTTCTTCACTACAAAATTTCCTCTCTGGGCGCACATCGACATCGCTCCGAGGAGCGAAGCCCTCCCTGAAGACAATCTTGTGAAGGGCGCCGTAGGTGCGCCGGTTCGCCTCCTGGTACGCCTCATCGAGAACGCCTAAATACTTCGCCGTGAGAGGCGGACTGTGAATCGAACACACTCACCCACTACTCCAGTTAACTGGAGTAGTGGGTGGTTTTTCCTGTCCTCGGTATTTTCAAAATACTATATTTATCTGCAAAGGTATGACATCTACTGCCTAATCCAAGCAAAAAACATAGGTGGCATGATATATCATGCCACCCTGTTAACAACTTATTATTTTCTCTATTTCTTCTTCTTGACCTCGATGCCGAGTTCGTCGAGTTGTTTCTTGGTGAGTTCCTTCGGCGCGTTCATGACCGCTGTCTGCCCGCCGCGGGTCATAGGGAAAGCCTGCACTTCGCGGAGATAGGTTTCGCCCGTGAGGTTCATGATATTCCGTTCGATGCCGAGCGCGATGCCCCCGTGCGGAGGTGCGCCGTATTTGAAAGCCGTGAGCATGTGTCCGATGCGCTCCTCTATCTCATCGTCCTTGTACCCCATCACCCGGTAGGTGGCTTTCAGTATCTCGGGGTCGTGCGCACGGATTGAGCCGCCGCCGGACTCATAGCCGTTACAGACGAGGTCATACTGCGTCGTAAGTATCTCTCCGATGCGCTCCCCTTTCATGAGCCAGGGGATATGTTCGAGAACAGGCATCGAGAAAGGATTGTGCGTGAAGGTCCAGCCTGATCGGCCAGGGCCAGCCTGATCAGTCTTCTCGAAAAACGGGAAATTCAGGACCCAGGCATAGGCAAGCACACCCTCCTTCTTCTCTTCTTCGGTGCGCATGTCAAACTTATCAGCGCCATATTTTGCCATTGCGTCCTTGTAGGAAATGCGCGGGAAGGGCTTCTCTTTTATCTTGTATCCCATGCCCTCAACGACCACAGTCATCATCTCTTCGACCGCCATGAGGACATCGTCCATCGTGACGAATGACATTTCGATGTCTACTTGTGAATGTTCGAAGCCGCGATCGGCGCGGAGGTCTTCGTCCCTCATCGCTCGTGCTATCTGGAAGTAGCGCTCAAACCCGGCCACCATGAGGAGCTGTTTGTATTGCTGGGGCGACTGCGGCATGGCATAGAACTTGCCGGGGTGCAGACGTGAGGGCACCACGAAATCCCGAGAGCCTTCTGGTGTCGATTCGGTGAGTATCGGCGTCTCTATCTCGGTGAATCGTTTCGAGAAGAGATGTTCCCGGACGCGGCGGACGAACTCTGAGCGGATGTGCATGTTCTTCTGCATTCGGGGCGAGCGCAGGTCGAGGTAGCGGTATTTGAGTCTGGTTTCTTCATCCACCATGGAGGTATCCCTCGTCACATCGAACGGGGGCGTTTCGGACTTGTTCAGAACTTGAACCGACAGGGCGAGGAGTTCGATGTCGCCGTTTGCTTCATCCTTATTGACCATTTTTTCAGGACGAGCGTTGACCTTTCCCGAGACGGCGACTACCCACTCGCTGCGGAGCGTACCCGCGACCTCGTGTGCCTCTGCATTCGATGGGATGGCGACCATCTGGACCTTGCCGGAGGCGTCGCGGATGTCTATGAAGACAAGTTTTCCGTGGTCCCTGCGCACATCCACCCAGCCCTTCACGAGGACTTCTGCCCCTATGTGTTCATGCAAATCCTGTATCAATGTTCGTTTCATCGTAGCTTTTTGCAAAATGCTAGAATGTATCTAAAGAGCGACACCGACCTTCTTCCTCACATCCTCCATCTTGGCGTGAGCATACGAGCGCGCCCGTTCCCCTCCCTCCTTGAGGACTTTCTTCACATGCTCGTCCGTTATCGCTTCACGCTTTTCGCGCATCGGCTTCGCCTTGGCGTCGATATCTTCGATGAGCGCTTCTTTCAGAGCCTTATAATTTCCCTCTTTCGAAACATAGAGGGCGGAAAGTTCGGCTTCCGGGCGATAGAGCCCGTGTATCGCGTAGACATTCGCCGGGATTTTTCCAGAAGAATCGGTCACGATACCCATGACGGCTTTCGCTATCTCGTCCTTCGAACCGAAAAGCGGAATGACATTGCCGTAGCTCTTCGACATCTTCTGGCCATCGGTTCCCGGCACCACGCCGACCTCTTTGAAAATCAGTTCCTGCGGTTCCTTGAAGGTTTGGCCGAATGCTTTATTGAATTTTGCGGCGGCTTCGCGCGCATACTCGAGGTGCTGGCGCTGGTCCTCGCCTACCGGGACGACATCGGTGTCATAAAGAAGGATGTCCGCAGCCATGAGCATAGGGTAGGTAAGGAGGCCGGCATTGGCTTCAAGTCCCTTCGCGACCTTGTCTTTATATGCATGACCGAGCTCAAGGAACTTGGCGGTCACCAGACAGTTGAATATCCAGCCGAGCTCCATGTGCTCCAAGACATCGGACTGCTTGAAGATGGTGGCCTTCCCGGGGTCGACCCCGACAGCCATGTAATCCTTGACGACTGAAATGATGTTTTCGCGCAGTTTTACAGGGTCCTTGAGCGAGGTGAGCGCGTGATAGTCCGCCACCATAAGATAACTCTCAAACTCCTGATAGCGCTCGACGAAAGGTTTCAATACTCCAAAATAGTTCCCTATGTGGAGCGAACCCGATGACTGAAGGCCCGTAAGCAGGCGTTTTTTACCCGTTGTCATCGGCCTATAGTATCAGAAATTTTAGAGCTTAATAAGTTGTGGGAGTCTGTATAAATGCTGGCTGACCCCTCCCATTTCTATTTCTTTTCTTCGAGTCCATATCCAGAGATTATGAATACCGCACCTACCTCACAAAAATAAATTTAAGATTACCCTATATGGTAATACTGGTTCACCCTTGAGTGAACCCGACAAACGATGTGTTTATTCGCTTTCATGCTGAAGCGGGAAGCTCCACGATAAACGTCGAGCCCTTGCCTTCCCCGTCAGATTCGGCCCAGACTCTTCCTTTGTGGGCTTCGACGTGAGCTTTGACGACATAGAGGCCCACGCCTGAAGACGAGATATTCACTTTCCGAGACTCGTCTCCGGTCGAGAAAAGCTGGAACAGCTTCGGCATGGTGTCTTTCGTGATGCCGACACCAGAATCTTTCACGGTGATACGGGCTATCGCTTTCCCCTCTTTTGAGGTTTGCTCGATCGAGACTTGGACATTCCCTTTCGGAGTGTACTTGATGGCGTTGTCGATAAGGAGCCCTACGACCTCGGACAGTCTCGCCGCGTCCGCCTTGGCGCGTATCGGTTTTAGATCCATGGGGGCGCGAAACATAAACGTAAGACCCTTCTTTTCTGCGTTCGGCTTGTAGAAGCTGACTGCGTCAGAAACAATCTTCACAAGGTCCGTGTTCGCGAAATCGTACGTCATCCGCCGCTGTTCAATTCGGGAAACGTTCAAGTAGTTATCCACGGACTTCGACATCTCGGTTGCCCGATCGAACACCTGACGGATGCCATCTTGCGACTGCGCGGGCAAGGTGCCGTATGTGCCCTCCATGAGAAGCGACATGAAATTCCGGACCACAGTCAAGGGAGCGCGGAGGTCGTGCGAGGCGATGGAGAGGAACTGGGACTTGAGCCGGTCGAGCTCTTTGAGCTTATCGTTCGCTTTTCCGAGGTCCTCAGCGTATCGCCCGATGACCACTCGTTGTTGTATTTCCCGCTCCGAGGTGATGTAGAGCATAATGCCGAGGGTCAAAACCACCACGAAACTCATCGCGGCCAAGAGAAAGTCCGTAAGGTTACTCACAAAAAAGAACTGTGTCCCCGCAAGGATGAGAAATATATAGAAAAGGACTTTAACGGCAGTGTCGCCGAGCCGGAACGTCCCGAACGAGGTAATGGCGATGGTCAAAATGAGGACGAATATCGGGAGCGTGAAGAGGGAGTAGAGCGTTATCTCGAATACGTTTGTCAGTGTGGAAATGAATTCTGCTCCAGAAAAGATGCCCATGAACAACACGATAGAGCTAGTGACCAGTAATGCGCGTATGACCTCGGTTTTTGTTTTCCATTTCTTGATAGCTCGAGAAATTCCAAAGATTAGGACCGCTGCCAAAATAATTATTTCGAGTCCGAGTTTATATTGAGCGAGAAAGTTATTTCCCAACATTTCGCAAGAAGGAAGATTCATTTCGAAGACAGCATTACCGGAAAGCGTTACTCCAAGAGGTATTGCGGCAGCGAGCGCGATAAACCACACAAAGAGCGGCGGCATCGGTCGTTCAAGCAAGTCAGTCCATGCAAAACAGAACAAGAGCAGGAAGAATACGATATTGATGTAGTCAAGCGGAGCCCATGTGGCAGCAACGATATGGTAACCGTTGCTGACCCAGTTTAGGAGATCGGCAATGAGCCAGAGACCGAAGGTAATACTGAATGCAAAAAAGATGCCCGCCTTGTTGCGGCTTGGAGCACGGAGATAAGCAAAAAATCCGAGGACAAAGGTTGCAAGAGCCGGGATGAGGTGTGAGTAAAGCGCAAGATTTCTGTAAATATCAGTCGTTGCGAAGCAGGTGTTGATGTCGGCAGGCATGGAAAATTAGAACAGACTCTCAGTTTTTTTCGGATATGAATCCCAGAACAGACGGGTTTCTTCTTTTTCTGGAGCGAGACGTATAATGAGGGGGCGAAAACCATACACCATCCTCACGCTGTGAAAGGCGGGAAGCACAATGCTCTGGAAGAAAGTCTCTTCTTCCTTTCTCGGTTCCCAAGTTTCGAAAAGAATCGCATCGCGGAGAAAAAGGGTGAAGAACGATTTGTAGTACTCTTTTGCACTGCCGTATGAGTGGAGCCACTCGGTCGCGTCGGCGCAGATGGTCTTTGGGTTTATACGCGCAATCCGCGCAAGAAGGCGATGATGGAATTCGATAAGCGATTCGCCGTTCTTGCAGACGATATTCTTAATCTTCTTTCCGGTCCATTTGTTGAAATCGATTACTGTCTGATACTTGACCGCGTCACGGCCATCCGAGCCGGTGAATTGATAGATTGGCATCTTTCCGAGAAGTCTCTTATAGACATTCCCCGAGCTCACGAACTTATCGTCATGGTATTCAAAAATGAGCGGTTTCAAATTAAGCTTTTTTGCAAGCCGTAAGAAACGGATGACCTCATGGGTCGGCGTGGCGAGCTGACGAAAGAGGAGTGCCCGCGGGCGCTTTGATTTCTCGAGCGGCGGAAAAGGCTTAAAATAATGGTTACTTTTGATTCGTTCTTCGAGAGCTGTGTTTTTTCTTCTTTTCCGAAGTTCTGTCATAACCTGCTCAATAGGCGTATATACGTACTCGCGTGCGTCGATAGCATCAGCCGTAAGGCCAATGTACTCTTTTGGTGAAACGATTGGAGGCGCGATTGGTTTCGTGATTTGGCTCATGATGGTGGTGATCCGGCGCATGAATCTCCGGCTTCTTCAGAACAGGCTGCTTCTGTGCAGGGGCCACCCGCAACGCAGACGTTCGCGCACGAGTTATCGGAGCAATCCTTGAACCGTGAGGCCGGTATCGAGAACACCCGGTACTCGGAAAGGCCATTCGGGGGGCAGTAGTCGTTATCGCAATCACGCACGTAGCAAAGAGAAAGCGCCGAGTTGCAGGGCGCTTCGACGAGGAATTCATAATCTTTCGTGATGAGATACTTGTATCCGCTCACGATAATCGCGACGACGACAGAAAAAAGTAAAATCCAATGAATGGGCGCCGGTTGTCGCTCTCCAGAGTCCATTACGCTTATTATATAGGTTCCTTAGGAACAGGCAACACAGGTGAGTGCTATACTTTCTTCAAATACGATGGAAACGTGGCTTCTTTTGGCCCTTATTCCCCTCTTCTTGTGGTCGATTTCGAATTTCATCGACAAAGTTTTGCTATCAAAATTCTTTCCGGCAGGGTCGGTGTCGGTCCTCATGGTGTATTCCGGGCTCTTCGGCATTGTCGCCGCTCCGGTTTTCTTGTTCATCGATCCATCAGCAGTTCATGTGCCGTTCGGGATTGGGCTCGCGCTCTTCGGCGTCGGCCTTTTGGGTGGCACAGCGATATGGTTCTACCTCTACGCCCTGGCCCGCGAGGACGCCTCGACCGTCGTTCCCTTCTTCCAACTCATACCGATCTTTAACCTCCTCTTCGGATTTCTTATTCTCGGAGAGGTCCTTTCTGCTCGGCAGATAACCCTCGGAGCCTTGATCATCACGGGAGGGTTTATCCTTTCCCTCGAGCTGTCAGATGGAAAAAAGTTCGGCATCAAGTGGTCGCTTATCGGGTGGATGCTCCTCTGCGATCTCTTTTGGGCAGGCTCGGACGCGCTCTTCAAGCACTTCGCGCTCGAGCAGGGTTTCTGGGCGTCCGCGTTCTGGCAGTCGATCGGCCTTGCTTCGATCGGCTTTGCACTCCTCCTCATTCCGGAGATACGGCGCGTGTTCATGGCACACGCGCGCAGATCGGGTCCAAAGATATTCGGCCTGAACCTCCTGAACGAAATCGCTAACGGCGCCGGAAACGCAGCCTATGCCTACGTGCTTCTTTTAGCACCCATTGCGCTCGTGGCCTTGACACACGTTTACCAGTCGATCGTTGTGTTCGGGATGGGGCTTCTGCTCTCGGCTTTTGTCCCCCAACTCATCAAGGAAGACCGGAGCCCCAGAGTCCTAATACAGAAGATCATCGGCATCGCGATTATCGCCATCACGAGCTATTTTTTGTTTTCCTAACCTTTACTGGCGGCTGCCAGAATGCCCCGCGGCAGAGCCGCGGGGATGAATGGCGCCATGGAATATGGTGCGCCCGGAGGGGCCCCGCGCACTCTACCCAGAAAAACGCCACGGTGGCCGCCCGCGAAATGCCCCCCAGCTCTGCTGCGGGGATAGACGGGCGGCTCGTTTTACCGAAGAAAAACATTGCCTGCTAACGGCTCTTTTGCACTGCAATCCCTGGAAGGAGTATTCATGCTTTTCGGTGTTTTACCACAGATTTGCACAGTCCGGAACGGGCCCTGGATTGACAGTGTATAATTGAAGGAGTGAGCGGTTCTCGCCCCAGTGGCCTAACCCTTCCTCGAGGCATGTGGTGGGCCCTCGCTTGCGTAGCGATATTTTCAGTTGCTTCCCCGGTGTTCGCTGAAACCGTTACCGGTGTATGCCCTTTTTCTTGGAACCGTGCTCTTAAGTCCGGGGCCACCGGGACGGATGTGCAGATGTTACAGCGTTTCCTCAATAACGATTCCACAACCGCGATAGCGGGTGCAGAAAACGGTTCGCCAGGTAAAGAAACATTATATTTCGGGCAACTGACTAAATCCGCCGTAGCCCGTTTTCAGGAAAAATACGCATCCGACATATTGGTTCCGAATCAGCTTACGAAAGGCAACGGTTTCGTCGGCGCCTCGACGCGAGCGAAGTTGAATGTCTTGTGCGGCGCTGTCCTCAGCGCCGTGACGACCGGTGTTACTCCCCCGCCGCTCCCGGCGAACATGCTCACCGTCAGCAGGCCGGAACAACCTCCGCATGGCCTTGCGCCCGCGAACGCGCTCTATGTCCCCTTCACCAACGTAATTTTCACGGCTGGCGATACGGATGTGACGGTAACGCGCCTCGTCATAGAACGCATCGGCCCTGGCCGCGACAATGCTTTTTATGATGTCGGCCTTTTGGACCCTGACGGCACTGAATTCGTGTGGGGGTATTTGAATGCTCTGCACCAGGTGACGCTCCGCACACCGTTCGTAATTCCCGCAGGCACCTCGCAGACTTACACCATCGTTGGTGATATGAACGCCGACTTGTCCGGCAATGCAGGCGAAATGCCGGCTTTGCAGTTAAACGCCGTCGAAGCCAGCGCACCGGTTACGGGGCCATTTCCCATCGTCGGAACACCCCAGACCATAAACGGGACCATCGTCATCGGCTCCGCATCCGCCACCCTCGGGGACGGCGATCCGCGCGGTGACCGGAGTCGCTATGTGAATGACACGGGTGTTAATTTCTCCGGCATTCGTATCACCGCTGGCTCGAAAGAAGATTTGAAGCTCACCTCCATCTACTGGGAGCAGTCAGGAAGCGCAGGAGCGGCTGATATCACGAACATCGTCACAATCGTCAATGGGGTTTCGTATCCTGCCGAACCTGAGGGCAATGGTCGCAACTACTCGAGCGTGTTCCCGGGTGACGGCATACTCCTCAAGAAAGGCGAGTCGGCCGAAATCACCGTACGAGGTGATATCACCGGCAACGGCTCGGGACGCACGGTTAGGTTCGACCTCTACTACGGCGCCGATGTCGGCCTCATGGGCACGCACTTCGGATTCGCGATAGGCCTTGTCGCTGGTGGCAATACCGCGACATCAGGAAATGGTGCCTTCCTGACCGATACCGGGGACACCGACGGCACGGCTTTGACGCCGTTCTTTGCCGGTTCCGTCATAACGATAAGCGGTGGAGCAATCACCAGCGTCGGGAAGAATTAGAGGAAGTCTCGAACCCTGCCTTTCCTTGGCCCCAGTTCGGGGTTTTTTATTTATGTACGGCCGAGAAAAAACAGGCCTGCAAGCGGAGCCGTGAGCCACCAGAAATAAGAGGTACTCGAGGCAAAAAGTGCTTTAGTTGGAGCAGAAAAGGTATAAACCTGTTCAACCGGAAGGACATGGATAGCGACCGCGATGATGAAGCCCGCGATGATGACGGATAGCGCTCCGACGCGCAGAAAGTTCGTTGAGGAACTCGCTATGAAGGCGGAAAGGCCCGTGAATGCGATGGTTGCCAGGGCGCCGAATGCCATGAAGATACCTATTGATACTGAGGGCGAATCCGGAAGAAGTTCCCTATAGGGGAACGCGAGGTAAAGCGGAATAGCGGCATACACTCCGCCGATAAGCGCGCTCAAGCGATCGCTGCCGAAATAGAAGGCGAATACGGCGATAACGGCTGCAATGACGATGAACACGAAAAAGTCCGCACCAAACGCGATGACGATATCCATTGTCATCTTGAGCGGGGCCCCTATGTTGGGAACGCCTACCGGGTCCATGAGTGGATTGTACCACTCGATTAGTGCAGAGTTGAGAGTTTAGAGTGATGAGTTGAGAGAGACAATCAGAACTCTGGACTCTGGACTCTAAACTCAGAACTAATCAAGAAACTCTAGACTCTAAACTCTGGACTCTAGACTTCTTAAATACCTTCTTCTTTCAGTTTTTCGAGCAGTGCTCTTGCTTCCTTGGTCAGTTTCTGAGGAAATTGGACGCGCACCCTTATGAGGAGGTCTCCGCGGCGATTTCTATCGGTCGGCACGCCCTTACCTTTCATGCGGAGTATCTCATCTGCGGCGCGCAAGGGTGGCACCGTAACCGATACGGGGCCGTCCAGCGTGTCGAGCTTGTATTCAGCGCCCATAACGGCATCGGTTACCTTGATGGAGAGTTCAGTCACCAGGTTCATCCCCTCTTTCCTGAACTTCGGATCGGGTCGGACATGAACTTTCACATACAGGTCTCCCGCACTCCCGCCTGAGATAGCTTCCCCGAGTCCGCCCATCCGTATCACTTGCCCGTCATCGATGCCCGCGGGAGTGACGATTGTCACCTCTTCCTCGCGCCGTTCGACGCCGGAACCGCGGCAGGTGATACAGAATTTTTCAGGAATCGTGCGTTTCCCGGAGCAGGTCGAGCATGTCGACGACACAGAAAACACGCCAAATGGAGAGCGCCGGGATTCCACCACCTGGCCTTTTCCATTGCAGGCAGGACATGTTTTGGTCTTGGATCCCGGCTCCGCGCCTGAACCCGTGCAGTGTGAACATTCTGCGTCTTTCGTGATGAGGACTCGGCGCGTGACGCCAAAAATAGATTCCCTGAAAGAGAGTTCTATACCGATGGAGATGTCGCGACCGCGGCGGGTTCTCCGCCCGGAACCAAAGATGTCAGAAAAACCACCGAAGATGTCCTCCACATTGATGTCGAATCCTGAGTCTCCAGTGAATTGCGAGAAGTCGAAACCGTCAACTCCGGACGCACCTGCTGAAGGACCTCCGCCCGAGAATACCCGTCCGTACGAATCGTACTCAGCACGCTTTTTGTCATCGGAGAGCACCGAATATGCTTCAGAAAGCTCCTTGAATTTTGCTTCATCGCCGCCAGACTTGTCGGGGTGATATTTGTGCGCAAGCTTCCGGAACGCTTTCTTTATGTCGTCAGTCGATGCTTTGCGGTCGACCCCGAGGATTGAATAGAAGTCTTTAGCCATAGAGTAGGTTTAAGCTTACAGGTTTCAGCTTTCGGTTACAACTCCTCTTGATGCTGAAACCCCGTTTCAAACATCGCGGACATTCTCTCCCGCAGGGCCGTTCTCGGGCGGCTTTTGGGGGCCTTTCCCGTCCGCCCCTCCCTGGCCATCGGGACCTCCGGTCCTTCCTGTGTCAGCACCTCCGGCCCCTCCATTCTGTTCGGAACCTCCAGCACCCGAGGCGCCCCCGGATTGCTGTTGCATATGTTGTCCGATTTTTTGCATCTCGTTCGAGAGTTCGCGGACGGAAGAATCAAGGGCAGTTTTGTCGCCCTTTTCTCTTGCATCTTTCGTTTTCTGAATGACGCCGGTGATGGCTGAGGCGAGATCCGCTGGTATCTTATCCTTGTGGTCAGTGAGTGATTTTTCTGCCGTGTAGATGATCTGATCGGCAAAGTTGCGCGACTCGGCAAGCTCACGGACCGTCTTGTCCCTCTCCGCGTTTATCTCGGCGTCGCTTTTCATGCGTTCTATATCCGTTTCCGAAAGCCCCGAGCGCGACTCAATGCGCACGGACTGCTCCTTTCCTGAGGTTTTGTCTTTCGCAACCACCTTGAGTATGCCGTTCGCGTCGATATCGAAAGATACTTCGACCTGGGGCATACCGCGAGGCGCTGGAGGAATGCCGTCTAGGATGAATCGGCCAAGTGTCTTGTTGTCGTTCGCCATGGCCCGCTCGCCCTGCACGATGTGTATCTCGACTGATGTCTGAGTGTCTGCAGCGGTCGAGAAAACCTGGGAGCGCGATGTAGGGATGGTGGTATTTTTTTCGATGAGTTTTGTAGCGACCCCTCCCATGGTTTCAATGCCTAAGGAAAGCGGGATGACATCCAAGAGGAGGATGTCTTTTACATCTCCGGCAAGAATACCTCCTTGGATTGCGGCGCCTATGGCGACCACTTCGTCAGGATTGACCCCCATGTGCGGGTCGCGGCCGAAAAATTCTTTCACGGCCGCTTGCATGGCGGGCATGCGGGTCTGGCCGCCCACGAGGATGACCTCGTTCAAATCGCCAACCTTGAACGGAGATGCATCCATGGCGCGCTTGGTGATGGTCATCGCGCGGTCGATGAATTCGCGCGTCAGTTCTTCGAGTTTCGCGCGGGTCAACTTGATTAAGAGGTGGCGCGGACCCGAAGCGTCAGAGGTGATGAAGGGGATGTTCACTTCCGTTTCCACCGCGGTTGAAAGCTCTATTTTTGCTTTCTCGGCGGCTTCATCAAGTCTCTGGCGTGCCAAGGGGTCAGCGATGACATTGATGCCGCTTTCCTTTCTGAACTCTGCCGCGAGCCATTCCATTATCTTCTGGTCGATGTCTTTGCCGCCAAGGTGTGAATCCCCGTCGGTTGATCGAACCTCGATGACATCGTCTCCCACTTCGAGGACCGAGACATCAAATGTGCCTCCCCCAAAGTCGAAGACAGCTATCTTTTCGTTCTTTTTCTTGTTGAAGCCATACGCGAGGGCGGCCGCGGTCGGTTCGTTGATGATGCGCTTCACATCGAGGCCGGCGATCTTGCCGGCGTCCTTGGTCGCCTGACGCTGAGAATCATTAAAATACGCGGGAACCGTGATGACCGCTTCCGTAATCGGCTCGCCGAGCCGTTTTTCCGCGTCGGCTTTTAGCTTCTGGAGTATCATCGCCGATACTTCTTCCGGCCGGTACCACCTGTCGCCCATCTGGACCTCGATGCCTCCGTTTTCGCTTTTCTTGCTCTCGAACGGGACAGAAGCCTTGTCCTTTTGGACTCCGGATTCGTCGTATGCGTGTCCGATGAAGCGCTTTATCTGGTAGACGGTGTTCTTTGGGTTGGTGACCGCTTGGCGTTTGGCTATGAGACCCACCAGGCGTTCGCCCGTCTTCGAGAGTGCGACGATTGAGGGGGTGGTTCGATTGCCTTCAGCGTTCTCGATGATGCGCGGTTCACCTCCCTCGATGATTGCCATCGCTGAGTTGGTAGTGCCGAGGTCTATGCCGAGTATTTTAGCCATAGTTTTTGAGTTTTGAGTTGCGAGTCTAGAGTTTCTTGGTTAGTCCAGAGTTTCTTAATTAGTCTAGAGTTTAGAGTTTCGAGTCTAGAGTAAGCTCAAACTGAAAACTCTAAACTCGCAACTCTGGACTTGAAATTTTAGACTCTGAACTATCCTGATAATGCTTCACTATTACGCGTGCTGGCCTGACGATGGTGCCGTCGAGCTCAAATCCGCTCTGAAGACACTCGGTGACGGTATTATCCTCTTCCTTCGCATCCGTTGCAAGGGTATGGACCGCTTCATGTCTCGCGGGGTCGAAAGGCTCTCCTGGCGCAGGCGAGAACCTGATGACGCCATGCTCTTTGAGCCCTTCTTCAAGTTGTTTGGATACCGCCCTGATGCCATCAGCGACCTTGGGTGCTCCCAGAGAGGCCGTTTTCCAGGCCGATTCGAGAGAATCAAAGGCTCCGACGATAGAGGCAACGACGCCTACGGTAGCCCCCTTAGAGAGCTCCTCCCTGAGGGAGCGCATCCGGCGCTCAAGATTCACATAGTCAGCTTTCGCTCTTTGCCACCCCGCAAGATATTCATCTCGCTGCTTCCGTGCCTCATCCCGTTCTTGCCGAAGTTTTTTCAGCTTGTCGTTTGGGGTAGCAGTATTGCCTTCTCCGTCTTCGGCTTCGAGTACAACATCATCTTCTAGCATGTTGGGTTAGTATAGTCGACTGTCAAAGGAATGAAAAACCCCCGCCTCGCCTGTTTTTCGAAACGGAAAACATGGCTCCGTCCGTCAAAGCTAAGAAAAGCTACGTAGGCCCGCTTTTCTTTTAACGCTTTGACCACTGCGGTGCCTTTCGCGCCTTTTTTAGGCCGGGCTTCCGTCGTTCTTTTGCGCGAGGATCGCGCATCAGGAATCCGGCTTTCTTTAGGGTCGAGCGGAGTGTAATGTCATGTTCGATCAAAGCGCGAGCGATGCCATGGCGGACCGCTACAGCCTGTCCGGCGATACCGCCCCCTGAAACGACGACGGTTATAGCGAACTTCTTTTCAGTGTGAGAGAGAGACTTTTCGGCAGTGTCAGCGAGGTGTGTGGTCGGAAAATACACCGCGATGTCCTTACCGTTCACGGTAATGCTTTTCGCGGTTGCCTCCGAAAGGCGGACTCGCGCTGAAGCGGTTTTCCTTCTGCCGACGGTCTCGATGTATTTTTGTGTCGTCATGATTATCTATTCGCTAATAATCAGCCGCTTCAGGATGGCGGGGCGGAGCTTGTTCTTAGGTATCATTCTGCGAACGGCGCGGAAAAGCACATCCCTGAATCCGCGGCGCGCGGCGAGTTCACGCATGGTTTCAAACGACAATCCGCCGACATGTCCCGTGAAATTCGCATAGGTTTTGCCCGTCTGTTTCTTATCCGTGAGTGAAAGCTTCGAGGCGTTGACGACGGTTACCTGTGCCCCAGCTTTGCGGTGTTTCTCGAAATAAGGTGAATCTTTTTCCATGAGAAGGTGGGCGATCTGGCTCGCGATGCGGCCGAGCTTCTTCCCCTTGGCGTCGATGGTGTGCGTTTTCGGTGTCATATGGCTCAAACGAATTCGATGATGGCACTCGAGCGACCGTCAGAGGAGCGCCGCGCGACCTTGGTTATTCTCGTATACCCACCTTTGCGGTCTTTGAAGCGGGGGGCGAGAACATCCATAACCTTCTTGGCAGCTTTCACTCGCCCGCCAAGATTCGCGGTTATTCCTCGACGCGCTGCGAGGGTCGATAACTTCCCTTTCGTGATGAGAGATTCGACATACGGGCGGATCGCCTTGGCCCGCGCCTCGGTCGTCAATATCTTCTCCCGTGTTATAAGCGCCTCGGCGAGAGAATTCATGAATACGAATCGCTGGTCGCGCTCGCGTCGGAATTTCTTGTTGGTATTGTGGTGGCGCATGATGCTATGAACGGAGCGTCGTTCCCATTTTTCCAAGGGCTTCTCGTATCTCCTCAACGGCTTTCTCCCCGACGCCTTCTATCGAAAGAAGGTCTTGGCCGGTCTTTCGTACAAGGCCGCCGACGGTCCGGACTCCTGCATTCGTAAGCGCATTCGCGGTCCGCGTTGAAAGCTCCAATGATTCGATGCGGGTTTTCATTACATCTTCGCGCGCCTCATCGGCAAGGACGCGAGAGCGTTCCTCAGAGACATCGGCCGGTTCGTCTTCCTTGAAGCCGACGACTGCCTTGAGCTGTTGAATCATGGTGGCGATGGAACGCTCCAGCGCTTCACGCGGAGAGAGAGTGCCGTCGGTTTCGATCATCATTCGAAGGCGGTTGAAGTCGGTGCGGTCTCCCACGCGCATGTTCTCAACTTCGTAGTTCACGCGGCGGATGGGTGTGAAAATCGCATCGAGCGCGATGACGCCAATGTCCACCCGATCTTTTTGGATAATCTCCTTGGGGACATAGCCGAGACCTGTATCGACGGTCATCTCTATCTCGAGGGATGCGCTCTTGTCGGTGAGTTCAGCGATGTACTGCTCGGGGTTCAGGATGACGACCTGCCCGGGCGCCGTGATATCGGCCGCCGTAAGGGCCTTGGGTCCTTTCGCAACAAGCGTAATCACATGTGGCTGGTCGTCTACAATTTTCAAGCGCACCTTCTTGAGATTCAAGATGATGCCGATGACATCTTCCTTAACTCCAGAAATGGTTGAGAACTCGTGGGAGACGCCGTCAATCTTGATCGAAGTAATTGCGGAGCCGGGGATGGACGAGAGGACGATGCGACGGAGCGAATTTCCTAATGTGTGGCCGTAACCGGGATACAGGCCGTCGACTTCATATACGCCAGTCGTCCCCTCTTCGGAAACGACGCGCGGCTTCGACGGGAGCGTAATAGAATAATCCATAACTCAATCGTTTTTATTCTTGATAAATTGGTTAATGCCTAGCGGGTGTAATACTCGAACACGGCGCCGATGTCCGCAGCCGCGTCTCCTTCGGTGGCTGCTGGCACGGTAGAAAGTTTCCCCTCATTCTTATCGAAATCGAACGCAATCCATTTCGGCGAAGAGAATTCCTTGAGTTTTTCAGAGAGTCCCGTAAAGAGCCCAGACTCGCGGCTTCCTTCGCGCATCGCGACGGTGTCCCCGACGGAAAGATGCAGCGACGGAACGGTTACTCGGCGACCATTCACGGTCAGGTGGCCGTGGGACGCCATCTGACGCGCCTGCCTTCTCGTTTTCGCGAGGCCCATGCGATAGGCGATTGAATCCAAGCGGCTCTCAAGAAGAGCATATAAAGTTGCCTGCGGAACTCTGCTTTCAAGCGCTTTCGCGACATAGTTTCCGAACTGGCGCTCCGAGAGCCCATAGGTGAGGCGAAGCTTCTGCTTCTCAATGAGTTGTCGGCTGTAGTCAGACGGTCCTCGTCCGCCTTTCTTCTTTTTGACGACGGTTCGCTCTCCGGAGAGAGCGAAGGCGCGCGTCTGGCATTTCTCGAAGATAGGAGAACCGAGACGCTTACAGATTTTGTATTTTGGACCGATAATCATGTTAGATTTTGTTGCCGAACAAGGCGAGGTTAGAAAATCTTACACCGAGCACATACCGCAGAATCGCGGCTCCGGTGAGATGATGAATGATTGGTATGTGTTGCATGTATCGGTATGTGCTCGGTTAACAAAAATATGTTCGCTTTGCTGAGTATTTTCCTAAACGCGACGGGGCTTCCGAGCTCGTGGGCCGTTGTGCGGTACGGGGGTGACATCATGTATCGAAAGGACCTGGATTCCTTTCCCTGCAAAAGCGCGAAGTGCCGACTCTCTTCCCGAACCGACTCCCTTGATGAAAACATCGGCCTCTTTGACGCCTATCGTCGCTGCTTTCTCGCCGATGACTTCCCCGACTTTTGCAGCCGCGAAAGGGGTCGATTTTCGGTTACCGGAAAATCCGAGGCTCCCGGCCGATGACCACATGACGACATTGCCGCTCTTGTCTGTCAGGGTAAGGCGGGTATTGTTGTAGCTCGAATCGACATGGAGAATGGCGCGATCGATGACCCGCTTGCCGACCTTCGAAAGAGCTCGCTCACGCTTTCCTGAATCGATACCGCTTCCATGCTTCTTGAGTATGCGTCGTTTTCCCATGGTGTTTATGTCTTCTCAAGCTTACGGCGTCCCGAACCCATGGTCTTCCTGACATTGCCGCGGACGGTGCGCGAATTGGTCTTTGTGCGCTGTCCTCGGGTCGGGAGCCCTTTGGCGTGACGGAGGCCGCGATACGCCTTGATGTCCTTCAGACGCTTCACATTTCCGCCCACTGCGCGACGCAAGTTTCCTTCGATTTCGAATCCTTCGACGAGCGTGCGAACACGGCTCTCTTCATCGGCCGTAAGTTCCTTCGATTTCTTTGTCGGGTCGATCTTGGCTTGTACGAGGATGGCGCGTGCGCGGGAACGGCCGATGCCGTAGATCGCCGTCAAAGCGAACGCGATGTGTTTCTGATCGGGGAGCGTGATGCCTGCGATACGCATAAGAAATAGTTTAGAGTCGAGAGTTTAGAGTTTAGAGTACGGAGTTCAAAATCATCCCTGGCGCGCCTTACGGCGAGGGTTTCGCTTGTTGATACGGTACAAACGCCCTCGTCGCTTAACGAGAATGTCTCCCGGCTTTTGCCGTTTTACTGATGCGATGACTTTCATTGTTTGGTTTAAAGCCGGCGCACTATGCGAGCGCGGCCGCCGTACGAATCGAGTACAAGAGAAACCCGGTCCCCAACGAGAACGCGGATCCTATGGAGCCGCATCTTCCCTGCAAGGTATGCCAGGATTTCTTCTGCTCCGCCGTCTAGTTGAACGCGAAAGAGAGCATTCGGAAGCGACTCGGTGACTCCACCGATAACCTCTTCCGTATCTTTCGGGCGTACCATTTGATCGTTGCGGGATTCGAATCGGGCTTGGCTATAGTATCAGGAATCAGGGCTTGGCGTCAATGTTCGCCGTCCTCCCCGTTACCTTTATCTTGACCCTGCTCGGGTCCGAGGGCAGGGACCCGCTCCATATGGGGAAAAGCTTGATGCCGATGGTCTCGAGGCCAGGGTAGGCGCTCCGCACGGCTGATGCCGCTTTCTGGTCCTTTCCAGAGAGGTCTTCAGCCAACTGTACCTCGTCGAAGATTGAGGTCAGGTGGGCTGTGCCTGAGACAGAGACCGTAACGGTTCCTTTTGCGGCGGCTGTGCCCGGAGGATTAGCGTGAACGATGAGATCATTCGGATTCTCGACCGTAAGGTCGCCGGTATAGGGCACATTTGCCTGTCGAGCGAATTCCCGTCCGAGGGCCTCAAAAGAAAACGCAGGCGCGGATGCTACACCGGAAACCGAGACCGTGGCGTTCTTCTCATCCTTGAGGATATCCGGAACGGGAGAATAGGTAACCGTAATCGTGCCGCTGAAGACGAATGTTCCCGGAGGGGCGCTATCAAGAATTTTTGCCCTAAGCGTCCGGTCGAGCTCAGCTTGAAGGTCAGAAACGGCAGCTGCGCGGGCATTCGGGTCGACGATTGCACGCTCTCCCACGAATCCGCCCGCCATGGCGGTTTTCGATTTCGCGAAGATGAGTTTCTTCTGGCTCGCATCGGTAAGGCCAGGGAGAGTGAAGTCCGAGAGGCCAACATTGTATTTTTCTCCAGGACGATCGGCGTATACGGTCGCTTCCACAAAGCCCGGCACTTTAATCCCCGCCTTCACCGCATAACCGGGGACGACCAAAGGGGTATGCACGCGATAAATCAGTCCGTCGGCTGTCTGGAATCGGGTATTCGTAATCAGACGCTGAGCCCCGGTCGAATAGGAGTTATAGACGACGATGGTACCAGATGCCCGGTCTGACGCTTGCTCTTTGCCGGTCGCCGGGATTACCTTCGATACCATTTCGCTGGCAGAGAGCGATTGATACGGGATAGTGGGGCTATCAGGAGAAGATTGAAAAGAGCCGGAAAGGACGGCATCGAAACGGAAGGGCGACACGGTGACATAGGCGCGATGGAATACCGTTGAAAGGATTACGATGGCACCGACGCCAAGAATGAGAACAATTATGGCAAGGAGAGCGTAGCTTTTCCAAGGACCTGACTCTCTTTTCATGTATTGGTTCGAGGGTGTCAAGGGAGGCGGATTCGGGCTTGTTGAATTACTGGGCACCGTTGTCCGGATGGGACGTGAGCGTGCCGGAGGGATGATGTCTTGAATGCTACGGTGCGGTTCCATGAATGTTTCCAGTATAGCACTGCAGATAGGTTAGACATCAAAAAGTTCTTTCTTTTCGATGTGGAAAAAAAGCGCTTCGAGCGATAAGAATGCGTCATATGATGCTCCTTCGCCGAGCGCGATTGACGACTGAAAGAAGGCGGGCGTCACGGGGATGATGCGGGTCGGAAAGAGATCGTGAGCGGCCTCTAATACTTTTTCGAACCACAGGAGCTCTTCGGGGTCCGCCGTGATGAAGGTGGTGCGTGGGATGGGAGTTTCCGTTACGGCTGCATCGAATATCTTATGGAGTTCCGCGTTCCAGAGCCCCGCTGCCTTATCAAAAGCCGGCTTCAATGCCGTCGCCTCCTCGACCGAAAGCTCGTTACGGGCGAACAAGGAGATCTTCGAAGGTGAGTCCTGGGCTCCTTCACCTGGTTTGCCTACATCTTCTTTGAGGGCGCGGGTGCCGCGAGGGAAGGAGGCGAGAAAACGAAGGCCGTCTGCGTGGACGATGGCAAGGTCGGTCACCTCTCCGCCGATATCTATGAAGGTGAACGCTTCTTCGTCACGGAGGGCTCGGAAAACGGCGAATGTCACCAAAGGGAACGAATGAAAGGTCGGCTGTGCTCCGGGGAACACCGCGCGCACAATGTCGCGGATTGAGTGCACAAGTCCCTGGTCCGCAAAGCTCTCGTAGAGTTCGACCTGCATCGTCGTGCCTTGAACGGGGCGCGTGAGCGCCGTTTGATAGCCGTTTACATAGACTTGCGTGACTATGGACTCCAGGCGCTCTTTCCCCTGCCCCCCCTCGGCGGTCCCTGATGTGTTTCTGAAGTTTTTGACGGCGCGAGCCACCGTTCCGTGCGAGATGCGGATTGGCCTCTCAGATTTTGAGGATATGGAACGGACATGACTCTCATACCAGGGAGAAGCGAGGATGATGCGAACATGCTTCGGCGCCGGCATCTTATGAAAATCGACCAGGACGCCTTTCAATGTCTCTTCAACGCGCGCGCGGAGATCGGCGGGCCCATCTTTACCCGCTTCTCGTATCGGGACGCGCACGACTTTAACGAGCGTCGGCTTCCCTTTCCGATGTTTTTCCGCGAGGCAGACGCCGATTGATGCGCTCCCTAAGTCGACGATAAGTTCTCGATCGAGGTTCATCCCGTTAGAAGTAGGACGCGAGCGCCTGTGCGCGCTCTGCGAACCGAGTTAGTGGATTAAAAAACATGTAGGTAGATTCCATCAGCATATCGTGTCCGCGACTTCTAACGGGACTCACGTGCTCTATTCTAACGCATCGGAATCACTTCACGACCGCCTTGATGCGCCGAACTCCTGCAGCGACCGCTTCTTCCTTGAGAACCTTGAATACGCCCCTCCGCGTAGACCCGTCGGGGTCTCGAACGGTGGCGATGTCGCTCGTGTTCTCCACATGCGGTCCGCCGCAGAACTCTATCGAGAATGTGTGGGAAAATTTCGGATCATCCTTGGTTGCTTCTTTCGGCCCTATGGAATAGACGGAGACGATGTCCGGATATTTGACTCCGAATTCATGCTCTGCCCCGAGCTTTTCCGCTTCCTCCCTCGGCATGTCGCTCCGGATGACCGGCAGGCCCTCGGCTATCTTCTTGTTCACCAGCGTCTCGACCTCGGCTATCTCCTCTTTCGTCAGTTTCCGTGGTGCCGAGAAGTCGATGCGCAAACGCTCTGAAGTTATGTTTGAACCCCGCTGATGAACCTCGTCTCCAAGAACTTTCCGGAGCGCGCTAAGAAGAAGATGATGAGCGGTGTGGTACTTAATCGTCTGCTCCGCATGATCCGCAAGGCCTCCGGCGAATTTCTGCGCGGCTCCCGCGCGCGAAAGTGCTTGGTGTTCTTTCATCTTTCGATCAAAATCGGTCCTATCTACGGTTATGCCTCTCTCTTTGGCTAGTTCCTCAGACAATTCAATCGGAAAACCGTATGTCTGAAACAAATCGAAAGCGATTTCACCTGGCAAAATGAGTTCGGCATGTCCGGCAAATGAACCTGGCTTTGTTTGTCCAAAGCTTTTGTCAGATACGCCCATCCATTTGGCTTTTTCGAATTCCTTGAGACCTGCGGTTAATGTCTTTCTAAACCTAACCTCTTCTTCATGGATGGTGTTATGGATAGCGAGCCGCATCGCGGATAGCTCCAGGTACTGCGCGGAATACCCTCCGATAACGAGTTCCGCGATGCGGGTCAGGGTGCCTTCGCCAACACCAAGCTTGTCGAGGTGGCGGATGGCACGCCGGAGGAGCCGTCGGAGCACATAGCCCTGGTCGGTATTCGAGGGAAGGACGCCGTCGCCGAGCATGAATGTCGCCGCACGCGTGTGGTCTGCCACGATGCGGAATGATTTCTGATACACGGGGTCGTTGTAATTCTTCCTGCTGGCTGCAGCAAGTTCGACGATGATGGGCTGGATGGTGTCGATGAGGAAGACGTCGCTGTTATCGCGCGAAGCGGCCGCAAGGCGCTCCAAGCCGCCACCGAAGTCCACATTCGGTTTGGGAAGTTTTGCGAACTTTCCATCCCCTTTCACATACTGCATGAAGACATTGTTACCAATCTCGACGAAGCGGCCGCAGTCACAATTCGGATGGCATTCGGGGCCAAAAGCCTGGTCGTGGGGCGTGCCGAAGTCAAAGAAAATTTCTGAACTAGGGCCTCCTGGTTCTCCAATCGGCATAGCGGCCGGGACTCCGGCCCGACTCCACCAGTTTTTCTTTACATCATAAAAACGGATACGCTCATCGGGTATGCCGTGTTCCATCCAGATTTCAGCAGATTCGGTATCGCGCGGGAAACCGAATTCTTTATCCCCGTCGAAGCAGGTCACCCACAAACGGTCTGCAGGAAGTCCAATCTCTTTGGTCAGGAATTCATGCATCCACGATATCTGCTCTTTCTTGAAATAATCGCCCAAAGACCAGTTGCCGAGCATCTCAAAGAGCGTTGTATGTCGGTTGTCTCCTATTTCCTCGATATCTCCGGCACGGAATGACTTCTGCGAGTCTGCAATGCGTGTCCCTTGAGGGTGTGGCTGTCCTAAGAGGTACGGAACCATCGGCTGCATGCCGGAAGAAGTGAAAAGCGTGGTCGGGTCGTTTTCAGGAACGAGGCGCGCCGATGGCACGATGGCATGCCCGCGGGCGCGGAAGAAATCGAGGTATGTGGTGCGGATTTCAGAAACCGTCATCCAGACTATCCTATCATTTCTACGATTTTTGAGGTTAGGGTACACCCTGTTGTAGAGTTTGGCGATGCGCGAAGCGCAGGCCTAAAGCCTGTCGCCAAACTTCACAACGGGGTACACTAGTCCGATGCAAAAAAACACCTGGGGGTTTGATGTCAAAGCGCTCGATCGTGCCGTGAGGCCCCAGGACGACCTGTTTCGATATGTGAACGGTAATTGGCTGAAGCAGAACCCCATCCCGCTGTCGGAATCCCGCTGGGGGGCGTTCATCGCACTTCGCCACGATACGGACAAATCCCTCCATGCGCTGGTCAAGGAGGTCACGACGAAGAAATCACGCGGCCACGAAGAGCACCTTATCGCAGACTTGTACCGTTCGGGCATGGATATGAAGCGGCGGAATGCTGCCGGAGCGAAGCCGCTCGAACCTGTTATGAAGCGCATCGATGCGATGAAAGATTCGTCCGATGTCGTCCCGACCGTCGCGTATCTCCACACAATCGGCGTCGATGCTCCGTTCGGCGCAGGCGTTGATCAGGACTTAAAACGGAGCACGCATTACATTCTTTATCTAGGGCAATCCGGACTGGGAATGCCTGATCGCGATTATTACCTCAAAAATACGCCCGAAGAGAGGCGTGTCCGGAAAGCCTATCGGAAACACGCAGTTCGCATATTCGCGCTTCTTGGTTGCTCTTCCTCTGTCGCCGCAGTGCGGGCGGAGACAGTCATGCGCGTCGAAACCGCGCTCGCAAAAGCGTCCATGGACAAGGTATCGCTCCGCGACCCGCATAAGATTTATCATAAAAAATCGTATCGTGAACTCCTGAAGCTTGCTCCCGGCATCGCGTGGAAGCAATATTTCAGCGGCATCGGCCTCAAGGTTCCCGCACAGGTCATCGTCACCCAGCCTGATTTCGCGAAACGAGTGGGTCGCATGATCCGCGAGCTCCCGCTTTCCGATTGGAAAATCTACCTCGCATGGCATGTCGCGAACGACTCCGCTGCGCTTCTGTCGCAAAAATTCATCGACGAAAATTTCGCCTTTTACGGCAGGACGCTCGGCGGCAGTAAAGAGTTGAAACCCCTATGGCGCCGCGTCCTCGGGACCGTGAACGGATGCGTGGGCGAAGCCCTGGGGAAGATCTATGTAAAGAGGCACTTCACTCTGCGAGCCAAAAGAAAGATGGACGAACTGGTCAACCAGCTGTTCGTCGCGTACGAAAAACGCATCCGAGGGCTCGATTGGATGAGCCCGGGCACCAAGCGGAAGGCGCTCGTGAAGCTTCGTGCCATCAACCGGAAGATTGGATACCCGTCGCGGTGGCGCTCCTATCGGGGCCTTGTTTTCAAAGCCGATGATTTTTTCGGAAATATCCTCCGCACGGAGGTTCGTGAGCACAAACGCGCCATGAAGCGCGTCGGCAGGGGGGTCAGGCGTCACGAATGGTTCATGACTCCCCAGACCGTGAACGCATACTACACGCCGACCTTGAACGAGATTGTCTTCCCTGCTGCCATCCTCCAACCGCCTTTCTTTGATCCTTCTGCGGATGACGCATTGAATTATGGCGCCATAGGCGCTGTCATCGGCCACGAGATAACGCACGGTTTCGACGACGAGGGTTCAAAATTCGGCGCGGACGGAAACCTGAATCGCTGGTGGGGCGACAGAGATCGCGCCTTGTTCGATGAGAAAGGAGTCGTGTTGGTGCGGCAGTATGGTGGGTTTGAAGTCGCACCGGGGATTAAGGTGAACGGCAAACTCACGCTCGGCGAGAACATCGCGGACCTGGGAGGTGCCTCGATTGCATTCGATGCCTATCTGCATCACTTGGGGAAGACTGGCAGGAAGCTGGTCGGAGGGTTCACGCCGGAGCAGCGCTTTTTCCTCGGCTGGGCTCGCGCGGACAGGGAGCATGCGCGTCCGGAATACATGAAAACGGCCGCCGCAGTCGATCCACATTCGCCTTCCGTCTATCGCATCAATGGACCGGCATCAAACATGAACGAATTTTACACAGCATTCGGCGTGAGAAGAGGTGATCGACTCTATCGAGAGCCGGGTGACCGGGCTAAAATCTGGTAAGCCTTGAGCTTCGCTCAAGGCTTGCTGTCAGCGTTCGCTCGGAAGAGAAAATAAATTTCCTCTCCGCTCGCTCACTTGACAGTAACCATGTAAACTTTGCACATGAGAGACGGCGTTGTAAAGATAGATTCCGAATGGAAAACGCTTCTCGATAAGGAGTTTGAAAAACCGTATTTCAAAGAACTCGCCGCGAAGGTGCGCGCAGAGTATCTCGCTGGACCCGTTTTTCCTCATCCCGCGCGCGTCTTCCAAGCATTCGAAATGGTGAGACCGTTCCAGGTCCGCGTGGTCATACTCGGTCAGGACCCGTATCACACGCCCGGCGTTGCGGACGGGCTGGCGTTCTCAACCCTCCCCGGAAACCCCATCCCGCCTTCGCTTCGGAACATCTTCAAGGAAATCGAGGCCGAATTCAAAGTGCCGTGCGACAAAAACCCCGACCTCACCCGTTGGGCGAAGCAGGGCGTCCTCCTCCTCAATGCTTCGTTGTCCGTAAAATCAGGCCTTGCCAATTCGCATGTCGACTTCGGATGGCACATTTTTACAGACGCAGTCATACGGGCGGTATCGGAGTGCGGTGAACATGTCGTCTTCATGCTGTGGGGCTCATTCGCCGGCAAGAAAGAGGAGCTTATCGACTTGACGAAACACCTTGTCTTGAAATCCCCCCACCCTTCTCCCCTTTCCGCGTCGAGGGGCTTCATGGGAAACGGACATTTCAAAACGGCGAACGAGTACCTCGAAGAGCACGCTCGTGGAGAGATTAATTGGAAATAAGTCTCATGTGATCGCTTTTTCCATTCTGAGTAGCTTTCCCTTTTACGCTAGAAAGGAACATTGTCAGGATTGATGCCATCGCCTGCCGCACTAGCGGACTTTGCGCGAGCAACAAAAGCTTTAACCTCTTTGCCGCCTGTGGCTTCTACGTCTCGTTGTATTTGCTCAAATTCATTCTCAATTTCGGAAAGACGCTTCTTACATATTTTGACGAGCGAGGCCCCCTCTTTGACTTTCTCAAGTCCCACCTCCACATCAATTTCTTCCTGCGCCTCAAACCACCCAACAATATCGTTAAGTTTTTTGAGAGATTCTTTGAGATTTACTTGTTTCTCAACCATACATGCCTATTCTACACCCCCTTTATAATTTCCGTAATATCTGATTTGAAGCTGCCGTCCTGCACTCGTACTTCAACATTTTGCCCCTTGCGTACCTGACTCACGCGCCGCACGACCGCTCCTCCTGATCTTACGATACTGTATCCGAGCTTTAGTTGCCGTTCTGGATTGTTTACCTCAAGAATCTTCTCGATAGAGAAGATGGTTCGCTTCGTGCTCCCTATCACAAAAGCCATTTGCCTAAGAGGCTCGTGGAAAATGGCCAAGATGTGGGAACGTGTCCGGTGCACCAAAGCTTTCATTTCTCGTCTCAAGATATTCGGATGTTCGTTCAATATCCGGCGCAGCTCCGCAACCTGCGATCGTAGAGATACCATAATTCGCAGAACCGCATTTTGTGCCTTGTTGAAATCGGAAAAAATCGATTGCAATTCATCGTGCATAATTTGGAAACTCCGCCGCACGAAAGCCTGATGTGTGTTCAACATCTGGTTAAACTTTGAAAATAGTTTCTGTTGATTGAATTGGATCTGGGTAGCCGTTTGCTGCCACGACTCATTGAGTGCTTGTGCGGCGGCCGTGGGAGTTGAAACCATTTTATCCGCAGCAAGGCCGATAAGGCTAATATCTTTTTCATGCCCAACTCCCACAAGCACCGGCACAGGGAAATTCACAATCTCTCGTACAAGCGCCTCATTGTTGAACGATAATAATGACTCAAGAGACCCCCCACCACGCACCAGTACAAGGACATCTATATCTTTGTTCCGGAAAGTACGAATGGCGGTCAAGAGATCCGATACTGCGGATTGTCCTTCTACGCGAGAATCGACGAAGGTGACCTTAAATCCAAACTGTCCGATATTCATTTGGAAATCGCCTATAGCGGCTCCATTTTTTGATGTAATCAGGCCAATTTTTTGAGGCAAGAATGGAAGAGGTCGTTTCCGAGCAATATCAAATAGACCTTCTTTCTGTAATTGAGCTTTGAGCTTCTCGTATTGTTTTTTCAACGCGCCCTCTCCGACAAGTTCTACCGATAATGCTTTAAACGACAAGCGGCCAGTCGGTTTATATATTTCAGAAAATCCTTCAGCAATTATTTCCGTGCCCAACTCAAATTCAACACCGTAGAGCTTATGGGCGTGCCTCCACATTAAACAATTGATGACACTCCCATCTTCAGCATCCTTCATGGAAAAGTAAATTACTTTGTCGCGTATATCCAAGCTGCTTATTTCTCCCTGGATCCTCGCATGGCATTCACTCAGCTGAGCGTTAAGAATGCCCAGATATTCACTGACGGACAAGACTCGATTGCCATCCTTCACCACAGGGTCTGTTATGTCAGATTGTATTACCTCCTCGTTTATTAAAGCTAATAGGGCCACACCGTAGCGATCGTATTTCTTGTCTTTAAAACCTTTTATAGACAGTAATTCTTCCTTATTTTTTGGCTGTAATCTCTCGATATCTTCCAAGACCTGATTTGAGAGAATCCGAAAAATCGGCACATCTTCTTTCTTTGCGGCAGTCGTTCGCCACTCCTTCAACTTTTGGGATAAGTTATGGGTCATATCTATTTGCTAGCTTCAACAATCTTTATTTCCTCCAGTGCGAGGTTGTAGAGTTTATAGACAAGTTGGTTGATTTGTTTTTCATAATCGCTGATTCATAAAAGTGCTTTCATATCCTCCGGGAACATTTCGCCCGGAATGATGTTGAGTAGCGTGCCGTATTCTTCATCTTTGTAAGATTCGCCAACTTTGGCGTCTTTGCCGAATACAAGAATCCTATCTGGATAGTACGAGTAAATCATCGGGATTGGCGGCGCGCCTGTTTCTTCGATTGTGAGATCTTCTTTTGGTAGATTTTTCTTAAGCTGATCCATAAAAATATTTATCAGAAAATCACCGGCATTATTGAAGCCGAGCCACAGATGATCATTATGTTCGCCAATGTAGATATGTAACCCGCTTTTATATTTCTTGGGCCATCTTTCTCGGATATATTTGAGTCCCCGAAGCGCGGATGCCTCAAACGAGCTCCAAAGCTCAATACCGTCAGAGCGCCCAGAGGACTCTGTGCCGGGCAAACCAATCAGGGTTACTCGTTCGTAATCCGGTTGAAATTCGTAGGTAGAATTATTTGTCATAATATTATTTCACAATCTCAAAAACGTCTTTCACGTCTTCAAGCACCCTAAACTCCCATGTGCCAAAATTCCCGTTGAGATTTACGGCGCGAACCCACTCCTCGGCTGCCGCCCATTTCGCTTCGTCTTGATCAATTTTCTTTCCTTTTACTTCTAGAAGAATATGTTTATTCCCTTCAAATCTAACGATGAAATCTGGGAAATAAGTACGGATAGACCCTTTCCATAAATAGTAAATCTCAAAACCGAGATGGTCATTTTTCACCCAAGAAATGAGTCCCTCGATGCGATTACGCTCAAATTCAAACGCGAGACTTCCTTCCCATTTGCTATCTACGACAATATGGCTTATCTGACTTTTTTGTACTGGCTGGGCAGGCCTACCCGTATACCACACCGGAGCAGTCGCCGTACTGCGAACAGGACGAACGCTGTCAAAGATAGCAATCGGATCTTCGGTACTTGAGCTCTTAATGAATTGCCCCATATGATCAACTATTCTTTGGATACTGAGGGCAATGACAATGCGTCGCAATAATTCAGTATGTTTAAACTTTGGAAGTTTGATAACGAGTTTATCCGAATCGATAAACTTATCGATTAGTTTGAGAAGTTGACTGATGTGGCTCGTAGAATCTCCATCCCAATTATTTTTGAACTTCTCACGCAAGCGCACCGCCGCTTGGAGCTTCAAGCTTTGGAATCTCCTATCCTCGGCAAACTTGAGAAGCTGTAATTCGGTGAGTCTCGTCAAATCCGGTTGACCATCTATGACGGGCGCTATTTCAACTACCGTACGAGCGTCGTCAGTAGAAAGCTCCAGCGGCTTCAATTTTTTCCAATCAACATCAAGAAAATAATTGAGTTTGTAGTCAACGCGTAAAACATGTGGCCACTTAATCTCAAGATTCATTCGGTCGAGTTTCGGTTCTATCTTTGTCTTTGGAGTCGGCGGCTTCGGCGGCTCTCCAGTATCTTCCACCGGAAGGTAAGTAAACGGTACGCCAAACACAGTGACGTATTCTGGTTCAGACAGATTTTCATAGGAAATGCGGCGGAGACCTCTACCGATCACTTGCTCACACAAGAGCTGACTAGTGAATGCACGGACACCAAGAATATGCGTAACTGTTTGAGCGTCCCACCCTTCTGAGAGCATATTCACGCCGATAACGCACTGTACTTGTTCGCCCGGCTTTCCTTCTTTGCCGACTGTATTCACTTTCTCCCGAAGTGCTTCTGCCAATTCTCGTTTATTCTTTGTCATGTCATCGGACTTTTCTGCTTCAACCTTATCCAAAGCTTCTTGGTCAATGCGGAGCAATCCTTCACCAAGTTCTCGTGTGGCGAGGTAACCATTTTCAATAGCGTATTCGATGCGTGCCGCAGTTTCGGTACGATTGCATATAATGATCATCACCGGTGGAGTTTTTATTGTTGGACGGAGTTTCTTCCAGTCTTCTTTTTCTCGAAGCCAATCTCCTCCAAGAATATCTATCGCGCTTGAAAGAAGGTCGGGCAGACCTTCATGCGCCTCGGCACGACGGTTTAGGTCGTCTTTCACTTCTGGATAAATGTGGAATAGCTTTGTTCGGAGGTCTTTGTTCAAATTTACCGAATCGTCGCGCACTGCGATACGTGGCGTTTTCACAAGCCCACTTTCTATTGCATCGTTGAGACCGAAGTCGCTCACGATCCAGCTAAAGAGTTGTTCTCCTTGGTTGTTCTTTCCCGTCGGCTTAAACGGCGTTGCAGTTAGGTCGAAAACATTCAGGACATTCCGTGCTCGATGAATACGGTCGATGCCACTAATCCAGATGGTTGCCATCTCCTTATCTTCTTTATCCTCGGAACCAGATGGTCGATGACAATGATGCGCCTCATCATTCATAACGAGAATGTTCTGTGCGTTACCAAAGTCAGCAACGACGCGACGCGTAAATGCTTCGTCACTTTCTGGACCTTTCTTGACAACCTTAGGACCATAATTTTCATTCGTCGGCGCAAGCGCGTGCCAGTTCTCCACGACAATCTTCGCTTGCAACAACTCCTGCCACATAGAGGATGGGACGATGTTAAAACTTTGATAGAAGTTATCCTCACGTTCCGGCTTCAAAACTCGTAAACGATCTTTCACGGTGAGTCCAGGCGCGATGATTAAAATATTCTTCGAGAAACGAGCATCAGTCGGGTTGGCTATTTTGTTCAATGCCTGCCATGCGATGAACATAGACATGACAACAGTCTTACCGGTACCAGTCGCCATCTTGAAGCACTGTCGTTGCCAACCATCAGGTTCCGTTGGAAGTTCGATCCCTTGTTTCTCGCTATCGTTTGCCTCGGCAAGCCAGATAGCCGTCTCTACCGCTTCAAGCTGGCAAAAGAAAAATGGAAATTGGCGTTGGCTTGCGTCATTCCAGTAGTCTAAAAGTTTACGAGTCGTACCGCTGACGTTCAGATATCCTGATTCCCGCCACTTCTGTACTCGTGGGCGAACCATATTTACGATTTTAAGGGGAACGAATTCTCCAGGATCATCAGTTGATTTCTTTCCCACTCCGCTGGTACGCCAATATCCGGCAGGTCGTCTACCTTCACGCAACTCAAACTCCTGCGTTTCGCGGACATATGCCCAATGTTGGATTGGCTCTGTGTGAGCGCCGTTAATTATCAACTTTCCTATACTTTTCTGGCTCATATTAAAGTTTCCGAATGACGAAGGACTCGATACCTCGATCGTCAATAATCTTTACTGCAACCTTCCTATTTTCGCCCGCCTTAAATGGCAGAGACTCGGTTCCTGTGAAGTTATCCATAATCTCTTCATTTACTGCTCCATTGAGGGTTTTGGCAAGGCTCGTCCAATCCCTCTTTTCATCCTTAAGCGGAAAGAATACTTGCTCGGGCATAATGCTCTGTTCGTCGTAATCAGTATCGAGCATCCACATCGCAATTCGCTTAGTATCACCGGAATCGATTTCGCCAGTGACTGGGTTGTAGTAGTCAAAACCGTTGACCTTAACTTTGTAGGTGCCGTCTTTGTTCTTTATAACTTCGACATCCGGCTGACCGATGAGCCAATAACTTTGGTTGGAGGAGCGTTTCTTCCGCAAATCGGCGGTGAGCAAGTCAACACTCATTTGCGCCTTGAGGATTTTCACCCCCTTCCATTCCATTTGATCGAGGTCTTTCGCCGCTTCGGGGTCGAAGTGGAACGCCGCGAAGATGAGAAAATCTGGCTTCTCGGCCAGAGAACGTGCTTCATTTACCGCTTCTTCAACCTGCCGCGGTTCGAGCGCGCCGTAATCAGGACCGAAACTGATGAGTACTTTCTTTTGATTTCCATCTTCCAGAATCTCTCCTTCTGCATGCAAGAAACGAGTTCCCACCATTGGCTCAATGCGAGAGAAGTTTATAATCTTGCCGCCAGTCGCACGAATGCCAGCAGTTTTAAGTTCATCCCGCCACGTCGCCTGATTTGCAGTTTCCTCTGTACGCGCTAATCCTTCGCCAGTAGTGACAATTTTCTGTTTGCTACCGTCGAAAGGTTTTATACGCAACCCTGGAACAGCTTCCGTTGTAAAGGGTCCCGTTACTCTAATTTTCGATTTATCGATGATCGGTTGATCATAGAAAACCTCTTCCTGACCTGTTTCGTCTTTAGCGATTGAACCAAGAGTGATATGCGACGCTTTCTTATACTCAAAACCACTGGTTAGACCTTCGCTAGGATGAGCCAGTTTATAATGATCAAAATAAGCCGTCATCAACCTTTGTTTTGCAAGAGCGATCGCTACGCGTGACGTATCACAAGTAATCCAACGACGACCCCATTTTTCAGCAACAAACGCAATGGTGCCGGAACCACAAGTTGGATCAAGTACTAGATCGCCAGGATCGGTAGTCATCAGAAGGCATCTTTGCGCTGTCTTTTGAGTCGTTTGTACAACGTATATTTTTTCATCGCCAAAACCACCAGTTCCAGTATCATCCCAAATATTATCCAAGGCCTCATATGGAAAATCCTCAAAATACTTGATAAAAGCCAGACTATTGCCGGCCTTACCAATTCTCTTTAATTCATTAAGCCGTTTCATTCCATCAAGACTAGTTTTCCAATGATGTCTATTGCCTGGACTATAATTATTGCCTTCAAAAATAAAAGTATTGTCATAACTCGAAGGTCCCGCCGAAGTAATATCACTAAAGCGGAATATCTTAGATCCATCTGGAATAAGATATGGATTCCCTCGTTCTTCTTTTGTCATTTGTCTTCTAGTTCCGTCTGATAACTCGACAAACTTAAAATTAGGATCGTTGGCAGGCAACGGTTTTGGTTTATAGATATTTCGATACTTAACTTTCGCTTTATCTTTCGCAAACCAGATTAAGTAATCAGCTACGGGGGGCAGGACCGTGCTCGTGGCATATGACGTTTTTCTAAAAGAAATTACAGATACTAAATTTTTGCGATCGAAAATCTCCGACATTATCTCTTTAACTAGATCGAGGTTTTCATCATTAATCTGCACAAAGCAGCTCCCCGATTCATTGAGTAAATCTCGTGCCAGAAGGAGACGGTCGTATAAATACGATAAATAGCTGTGAATACCAAGTTCCCAAGTATCGCGGAAGGCTTTAATAGTTTCCGGTTCCGCCGGAATATCAGCATCGTTATTGTCCTTAACTTCACGTTTATTTATGAACGGTTGGAAATTTGAATTGTATTTAATACCGTAAGGAGGATCCATATATATCATCTGTATCTCTTCGGCCATGCCTTCCTTCTGAAGGAGACTATTCATCACCAAAAGTGAGTCGCCAGCAATTAAGCGGTTCGTCCAGTCCTGAGTGTGATGGTAGAACTCAAATGCCTTTCCAAGATTAAGTTTATTATCGAGGGTATCAAAAAGAGATGGTTGAAAGTTTTCTTTTTCTTTCAAGAATGATTTAACGATCCGCAGAGGGTCGACCCGCTCATGGATGTGCAGAGAAAGATTGCGAACATTGACTTCGTTGCCTTCTTTTTTGCCCGCCCACGAAAGATACGGGTCAATGTGTGGGTCATGCGCGTATTTCGTGAATCCGTTGAGTTTGTCGGTCTGACTGGAGACGAGCCCTATAGGCGGGTTGTTCGTACGCTTTTTCCCTTTATGGGAATAGGCCTCAATGGATACCTGCTTATTTTTTACTTTCTGTCGGGCCATGTTTATATGAACTGTAGCAAAATTGAGGCTTTTATGAAGCATGAGTTACCAACTCCTGGGGCCTTTCGGACGCTCTGGACTCCTGGGAGGGGTTGCGTCATCCCTTATGGCTACTCCACATATCCGCTTTGCGCCCAGTCAAAACCGCGTTTGGAGGCAGGGGCATCGGGGCCTAATTCGTCAATAAATTGGCTCGCAACAGTAGTCGCAATCGCGCGCATTCCAGGAGCAACTTGTGCTCCAATCTTCCATGCAAATTTACGTGGCATACGAACGGTGGATGAGATAACGAGAGTCTCGGTGCAACGCGTAACGGCTACGTAAAACAGCCGACGTTGCTCTTGCAATGTAGCCACTGCATCTTCGGCTGTCTCATCCGCGTTTACAAATGGTATAAGACCTTGCGTGCAACCAGAAATTATTGCGACTCTGCTCGTCAATCCTTTGGATTTGTGCAAACTCATTACACGTACGTAGTCAACTTCTTCAGGCATTGATGGCTGGGTCACGCTGACTCTAAGGCAGTCGAGCAGATCATTAACAGACCCTATCTCAGGAAGATCCAAAAGGGCAGCTTCCCGCATGACACTGCACGCATCGCTACCAGCGGGTGTCAATGTATCAACTAGGTCAGAAAGATTGCGTGGCCGCAAATCATCCAAAATCAGATTAAGTTCACGATACTTTTCGACTAAGTCGGTTGTGTGGGGCAATGTTAGCGTACCTGCGAGGCAAGCATTGAGCGCATTCTTAGGCGAAACGTCGGATTGTTCGCAGTGCTGCCTCAGACGCTGGTATGCATTGCGTCGTCCAGAGGGACTTCCGTGACCAAGCCACCAACGTAGAGCGACCCTGTCCTCGCCGTCGACAAGCAGTGATAGAAGAGCGAATGCGCGTTGAGCATCGTCTTCCTCGAGAGCCTCTTCGTGATAGAAGCTATGTACCGGAACATTCCGTTCTCGAAGTCGATCCCTGATCGCATAACCAAGTAGCCGTCTCGGAGTAAGGATTAAAATGTCGCCGGGCGAAATTCCTTTCGCCACGAGTGTACGAACATACTCCGCAAGGCCATTCGCCTCTTCCTCAACACTGTCCCACTGTACTAGGTGAATTTCGCCAGCGGCGTTGCCATGAAGGGGCCACAAGTGCGGGCCAGGAGTCCCGGGATGATTATGGCTAATGAGATAATCGGCAATCGTGACAACGCGTGTGGGACATCGGCGACACTCACGAAGAATTTCATCGTGTGTACCTGGATGACGAGTGTCATAGGACTGTATGCCATCCGGATTCGCGTGCCTAAATCGATAGATCGATTGGTTCACATCGCCGACAATCGCAATCGACCGATCACCTGATAAAAGTTGTACTAGGTCTTGCTCGGCTTTGTTAAGATCCTGATATTCATCGACGATAACGTGGTCAAATGCTGCTCGCGCTTCGCAGCCGGGGTTGTTGCGGAGAAAGCGGAGCGTCTCAGGAACGAGTTCACCTATAAGCATCGCTCGGTGGAAACGAAGCCAATTGATCAACGTTGTTTGGAATGCCCGATCTACAGGGTCTTGTGGCCAACCCACTTCGTCTGATTGGAGTCGAGCCCACGCCGCCTCAAATGCACGTATCCGTTTTGTACAAGCTCTCTTCGGACCGAAGGCGCCCAGTGTGACCAAATCACCTAACATCGTACCTCCTTCGAACTGAAGAACGCCAGATTTTGAAAAGGTGATGACCGGACGCGCGACTCTGCCGAGGTACTGAAACACTGCCTGCTGGCTCAATAAACGGAAGCAGAATGCATGAAGCGTTCCTGCTTGTATGTTCTCAGAACCTGGCACGCCAAGATCGTGCAGATCATCGACAAGGCTGGCTGCCGCGTTGCGTGTGAACGTAACCGCCAAAATACGCCTCGCGTCTTGCCCACCTTCCAGAAGCCGCGCTGCTCGCCGCTTCATGGCAAAAGACTTGCCGGTACCAGGACCAGCCATCACTCGTAAAGGCGTCCTGGCTGTGGCCGCGATATCTCTCGCGACACCGACTAATCCATCATCCCAAGCCATGTGCTTATAGTACTCAAAGAGCACTTGCTAGCAAGTAGAAAGGCATGAGTTTACCAGCTAGTGGCATCGGAACGGGTCTGGACTCACAGCAGGGGTTGCGTCATCTCTTGTCCTTGTGCAATTAGCAAGTAATCACAAGGTATATGAACACATATGAGGGCACGGCGGGGGCTTTGGGACTAAGACCGGAGATCAAAGAGGCAGTCAAAGTGCGATATTGCTTGTACGCTCGGAAGTTGACCGAGCAGGACGAGGTTCAGGCATTATCAATTGATTCGCAGATTAAAGAGATGGTGGCGCTTGCGACGCGAGATGGACTTGATGTCGTCACCACTAAGCGCGAGTCGCATGTCGACTTCGGATGGCACATTTTTACAGACGCGGTCATACGGGCGGTATCGGAGCGCTCTGAACATGTCGTCTTCATGCTGTGGGGCTCATTCGCCGGCAAGAAAGAGACGCTTATCGACTTGATGAAACACCTCGTTTTGAAATCCCCCCACCCTTCTCCCCTTTCCGCGTCGAGAGGCTTCATGGGAAACGGACATTTCAAAACGGCGAACGAGTACCTCGAAAAGCACGCTCGCGGCAAAATCGATTGGAAATAAAAAATTCTTTGACCTCACGGTTGGACATCGTACTTGTCCCTGAGCGTAGCGATGGCCCTGTCAATCTGAACGGTTTTGCGTGGAAAATGGGGCTTCAGGCGCTCACCGATGATAATGCACGCTCGAGGGGAATACATGGTACAGAAAATTCTTTTACGGATCGTTAAAATTCTGATGATATCGTTATCGTTGAAACCACCTTCTTGTATCGCTTGAGTGACTCTCAGCTGGGTCGGCCTTCCAACGATGGATAACCAGTACACATAGAGATCTGCGTAGTCCATATACCCCAGTCACCGCCAGCTTCTCGCTGTTTCCTTGAGCAGCAGTGGTCTGAAGGCTGGTTCTTTTCCTCCTTGGGTCATAATTCAAATTGCTTTTTCTCTTTTTAGTAAGCGCAATTTTTCTCCTTTAAGGCCGTTGTAACCGCCAAGCCCGTTCTTAGCGACAACGCGATGGCACGGGACTCCCCTGTCTTTATTCACTCGCATGATGGCGCCTACGGCCCGTGCCGCGAGCGGATGACCTGCCCGCTTCGCGACTTCGCCATAGGTCAGCGTCTTCCCGCGCGGTATCTTCCGCACGACCGCGACGACATTCTTTTTGAAATCCTTAATCGAAAAGGCCCTTATTTTCATCATTTGTTTTTTTACCTTTGACGGCGACGAGCGGTGAAGCCTGTTTCGCCGGTATTGATTTTTCCAAGACCGTTTTTACCGCACCTCGATAGGTGCAGTAATCGCAACTCGTGCCAACTTCGGGAATCAAGTCCGATTGGAGACACGCCTTGATGTCTTTAAGGACCTTCTCAATCCAATCCGCAGAGCCTTCATAGGGGATAATCTTGATGTCAAACTCAAGTCTCCCATCGAACGCAGCGCGGTCGGTCTTTCCGTTCACATACACGAAGTAACCCACATCTGAAACAGCAAGGCCCGTTTCGCGCAAAAGCCATTGGTATACCTCCATTTGCCGCTTGTAGCCGTCCTGCCACTCTGCGTCTAAGGTAACTTCCGCGTCTTTCGCGGTCGCCTTGTAATCCACCACATGGACCATGCCTTTCGGGTCGACCCAAAGGTCATCGATGGCGCCGGACACCGTGAACCCGGTCGGCGTGTGGGACACTTCGATGCCTTTGAAGTTTTCCCGCCACACATCCATGCGGGAGTCTTGGAACGGAACGAGGTCAAGCTGGTACGCCTTCATGAGCGGATGTGGCGTCTTTGCCGCGCGATGTATGTCGAACTCTTTTTTGAGAAGCTTGTCTACCGCCACGTTCAGGCTGAACGGATACCCAGGAGGGCGCGCGGTTCCGAGCTTATTATCGATATAGAAACAGCGCGGACATGCGACGAAAAGATCTATTTTCGAGCGCGATAGCCGCCATCTCGGTCCCCCGTAATTCCAATCGGACTTGCGATGCGGCTTGTAGTATTGCGACACAGGAAAAAGTATATCAGGCTCAGACGACACCGCAGACGGCTCGACTTTCAGCGATGATGCTCTCGATCTTCTTGGGAGATATACCTGCGCGTGAAAGCACATCGGGCCGCTCAGAAATCATCCGGCAGAGGGTCACCCCTTCCTGCATGAGCCGTTTCTTTTCCGCACCCGAGAGCCCCGTCAAGACGGTAATCGGATAGACGCCCGTTTCCTGGATGAGGTCGGCGAGGCCGTGTCCCCGGGGGTAGTTCCATCCGAGGAGAGTGATGCCTGCACACTCGGCATACTCAATCGCGACGGAAGTAAACTTAGTGTTCGTGACCAGCCAGCCTTCGTCGATACCGGCTTTCTCTTTCCGGTCCTTCGCGCCCCATTCGATATCCCAATAGCGCGCACGGACATAAAGTGTGGTCTTCAGGTCGGTCTTGTAACCAGGCGTGTTGTGAAACTTGAGTTCAGCACCGATGGTTCTGTCCTCCTTCTCGAGAACCACATCAACTTCGTGTTCGACGCATCTCCCTTTCACCATAACTTGGGTCGTGGTTGTGTACCCTTTCGCGCGCATGACTTCGCTGAAAAATTCCTCGAACGGAAAACCGGTCGGTCCCAGGTCCAATATCGCGCGCCGCATGGAGTAACGAGCCGCGATGACCCGCTCGTCCTTCCGGAGGAGCTTGAACGCGTGCTTGTAGATGACGTCGGTCGACATGCCATCCTCAATCTCCCCAACGAGGTGCGAGGCGATGTCGCGCGCCATGCTCTCGTCCGCTCCGGCATGACGGAGTGAGCGCTCTAATTTGGCAGGATCGAACTCCTCGGTGGAGCCGTCACCTTTTGTCACTATCGACATACCGAAATGATACCACCGCCCATACATTCCCCTCGCGCGGTGTCGTAGATGACGAGCGATTGTCCCTCGGCGGCGAGGACAGGAACCGAAGTGTCTACGACGGTCGCGGTGCCCGTGAGATTGACCGTGACCTCAAGCATATCGCCGTGGTAACGCACTTGTCCGCCATATAAACGCCCTGGTTCAGGCGTAGTTCGAATCCAATTGACCTGCTCGATTTCGAAATGCCGATATCCCAGAGCAGAGAGGTCTGCCTGCCGAGAAACAGTAAGGGTATTCTCCTGCCTATTCTTGGCAACGACATAGAGCTTCTCCGGCCCTTGCCCGGGAAATCGCTCCCCCACGGTGTAGAACGCCAACCCATCATGCGTGCCAATCTGGCTTCCTTCAGCATTGATAACCGCTCCGCTTTCACGAGACACATACCGCAAGAGAAAATCCTTCATATCAACATGCCCCAAGAAACACAGCCCCTGCGAGTCCTTGCGCAGAGCGTTCGGAAGGCGCGCTTGCGCAGCTATCTTTCGGACTTCGTTTTTTTCGAGTCCGCCAACAGGAAAGAGTGAGTGCGCGAGATCATCCTGATGTAGAGTCCATAAGAAATAGGTCTGATCTTTCTTCTTATCTTTGGACACTCTTAACTCAAAACTCTTTTCTCTGGACTCACTTACCGCATAGTGACCGGTCGCGATGAAGTCGGCTCCGTCGGCGCGTGCTCTCTCCCAGAAACTCCCGAATTTTATGCTCCGATTGCACAAAACATCAGGATTCGGCGTGCGTCCAACGCGATACTCTTCGATGAATGAATCGACCACCTCGCGTTTGTATTCTTCCGAGAGGTCGTAGGTGACGAAAGGAATCTCGAGATGAGCAGCGACCCGCATCGCCTCTAAGCGGTCGCGTGCGCCGGTGCACGGCAGAAACGGAGGTTCCCATGCCTTGATGAAGGCCCCGACAATGCGGTACCCATCTTTTTTGAGAAGATATGCGGAAACTGCTGAATCTACGCCTCCGGACAGTCCAACGAAAACCGTTTTCACCCTGTCACTCTACCCTGTAGCTCATGAGGACAGCAACACCTTGGTGCTATCGAAGGAATTTCCGATTCACGACATGCTCAGCGTGCGTGCGCGCGTAATGCATCGTCCCATCGGAACCGGTCAGATAGAACAGGTACGGAGTCTCTGTCGGGTCGAGCGCCGCTCCGATGGCGCTTAATCCGGGATTTGCTATCGGCCCCGGGGGGAGGCCGGTGTGCAGATAGGTGTTGTAAGGGGAGTCCGTCAAAAGTTCTTGGAAAGAAGGGCTGAATGTGCTTGTTCCCATGATGTAACCGAATACCGCGTCCACCTGGAGGGCCATGCCTTGATCGAGGCGTTTCCACAGGATTCCTGCCACGATGCGCCGTGTCTCATCGAGGCGGGCTTCTTTTTCGATGAGGGACGCCATGATGATGATGTCTGAAAGGGCATGGCCTGACTTTGCGATTTCAGGTTTCAATGCTGCGATGCGTCCATCGAATGTTTTCAACATGGTGTTGATGATGGCTTCCGGTGGCGTTCCTGAAACAAAAAGATAGGTATCGGGAAATAGATATCCTTCGTGAGGCTTGGCGAGAGAGATAAAGCCCTCCGCATCAAAATCCTCGAGCTTTTCGTTCAATAGTGCGCCGATCTCGCGTGCAGTGAATCCTTCAGGAATCGTAACTTTTATAGAAGGAACGCCCGTCAAGCCGCGTGCGAGGCGATACGCTAGGGTAAACGAGTTCTCGCCGGGTGAGATTGAATACGAGCCTGCCGATGCTCCCCCACGCGGATTCATGACGCGGACGAGAAGAGAGAAGGCATCGGCTGAGCGGATGACGCCGGCTTTTTTCATGAGAAGTGCGGCTTTCGTAACCGATGTGCCAGACGGTATCGGAACTATGATTTCGGTTTCATGCACCTGGGAAGGCGCAAGGAAAACAACATAGCCGATGAGAACGAAAAGAGCTGTGGCGAGCACTGCCTCCAGCGGATACTTCGCCATTCGCGCATATGATGCGCGAACGATGCCAGGCATCAGGCTCATACGGGAAGGTTTTCCGGAGGGACTAGACGACGCTCATGGCCAAGGACCAACGCAGAGGCGCGGGGGACATGCGGAAGATGGTAGACCGTGGCCAACTCCTCCGTATTAAGGACGAACGCTTCGCCATAATAGGGCGGTGCAAAGAACGCTCTCCGCCGATACATCGAGAGAAGGTAGTTCATATCGAGTATCGGTGCCGCGGCGAAAAGTTCTGAGAGCGGCCACCCCACCTGATCCCGAGGATCGTACGATTTGAAAGAATTGAGATCAGGGTCTCCGAACCGGTCAAGCAGGCGTGATAATTCCGCTGCGCGTTCATGGTTGAAGTTTTTACGATCAGCGATATACAAGAGCCGCACGCCGCAATCAAACGATGGTTTCTGAAGGGCCCGTTCGATGGCGGAAACCACTTTCTGCTGTGACTCCGGGAGCGCGTGGAAGTCTCCGGAATGCCCGAGGATTTTTGCAATCTCTTTTTCAGCATCTTCGTGCAGGCTATCAACCGGATTCTTCCATATACTCTTCCGTTCGCGTTGGTGCGGCATCACAATCCACGAAAGGAAGAGCCGTTCTCCTTCTCCGACGCTTATCATCTCAGCGAGAAGTTCCGCAAAGACATCCCGTTTTTCTTTTTCCGCTTCATACGCCGGATAGGATCTCAAGGGATACGGATCGGCCTTCGCGAGAGTGAATTCGCGCATCGCGAGCCGCATGGTGAAGGGATCGAACGCGAAATCACGCGCGTAGTCGCGCGTCTCGTCGATGTCGACATCAGGGTACTCAGCGCGGATTCTTGCCTCGACCGCGGCGCGATGTCCCGTCGGGAGATGGACGAAGAATCGTATCCTTCCCTTCTCCGCGCACACTTCGAAGGACCACGGAAGCCGTACTTGACCCATGAGTTCCGCAACTCGAGTGATGGTGGTGCGGTGGTAGAGGGCATAAAAAATCAATTCCATCGCGTGCGCCGTCTTCGGGGTTTCGGGACCGGGCTTCAGCTCGATTGTTGCGTACGGGATGCGGGCGAGATACTGCGACCGGACGAAGGTCAGCCAGAGCGGGAGCAGGAGCGCAAAAAGCGCCACAGGGAGCCACAAGGGTGCCAGAGCGGCGATAAGTCCGTAGATTATCGCCGCCATGCCCGGCGCGAGATAGATGGTGAGAGGGACCAAGAAAATCGCCGCCAGCGCGGTGACGCGCAGTATCGTGCGCTTCGTCATCCGCAAAATATACCACGCGAGGACCCGCGATATGCAGAGACTAAGAAAAATCCCGGCGATACCGGGATTTCATGGTCGAATCTGATTACTGGCGGGCGCCATTCATCCCCGCGGCTCTGCCGCGGGGATGAATGGGCGGCTCGTTTTACTTGAGAGCGTACTTTCCGTCGGTCTTGGTAAATGCAGGATTCTGAAGGTTCACGATGATGGTGTTTGGTTTCACATAACGCTCTTTCCCGACACGCTTCATGATCTCTTCTTTCGAGAGAGGTCCGGACTCCTTGAGGACATACTTGATGATCTCAACGACCGGCCCCGCGCGGTAACCCCACTCCTTGAGGGCATAGATGCCACGCCCGACCAAGACGAAACGCGCATCTTTGATGAGTTCGTTGTGGGTCGTCGCTTCATGGGCGCTCTTTCCAAAGAGCTTTTCGATTGCTTTGGCTACTTCGCGGAAGTGCATGGGCGAGCCGTGGCGCTTTAAAGCAAGGTACGCGTGGTCGCGGATGTTCTTGACCCTGATGCCTGGCGCGGTTGAACGGCCCCACTCTCCCAAAGGGTTCCGCATGAGGCAGTTCGAAAGCTCCAGCCACCGGCGCACGGTCTCTTTGCTCTTGAACTTGGTGTTAACTTTGGTGAGGCACGAGACGACATGCTCGACGAGTTCATCCTCGGTGAGCACATCAGACGGCTTCACTTTCGAGTGCACCTGCTTCAAGGCGTCTTCGACTGACTTTGCGAGGTCGCGATCGACGGACCAACGGGCCTTGAAATCATCAGATTCTTTCGCGAGAACGAACGGCTGTCCAACCGTGAGAAGGAAATAAAGGTGATTCTTGGATTCGGTGTCTTTAGCAAATGCCGAAAGGATGGTGTCTTCCGAAAGGACGCTTCCCATCTCGCGGATAGATTCCTCGAGCGCCTTGAGCGAGGCCATTTCTTTCAGAAGGGCCTGGGATTCTTGGATTATCTTGATGGCATGATTCTCAATCTGGCGGACCCGCTCGCGAGTTATGCCATAACGCTTCCCGATGGAATCGAGGGTCTCCGCTTTGCTGTTCTGTCCAAGGCCGTAACGAGAAACAACGACATCCCGTGAGCGCAGAGGAAGGCCGGAAACGAGCTTCTTGCTTACGGCTGACGGCTTGAAAGATAGCTTTTGCATGCGTCTATTCTATGGTGGCTAATATGAATTCGAAAGGCGTATTACCCTTTATATCACAAAATAATAGCAGAGTCAAACCACTTGTCAACCCGGTTGTGAATTTTGGCGATGCCCGCTTTGCGAGCGTGTTATTGCAAGGCATAGTCAGTAAGAAAAAAGTAATTCTAGCTTGAAAAATAAGGCTAAATTCGGAAATTACATTTCGCTAAAATCTACAACGGGGTCAAGTTATCCCCAGGCGCAGCACGGCTCAACTAAGGGATGAAATTGAGGACCTTTCCGGGGACATATATGACCTTCTTTGGAGATTTCGGGACGAGCTTACTGATGCGCACATCCGCCCGTGCAAGACTGACCGCCTCGGCTTCGGTCACTTCTCGAGGCACCTCAAGCGTGCCCTTCGTCTTCCCTCCTATCTGAATCGCAAGGGTCACTGAGTCGCCGACAAGCTTGTCGCTGTCGTATTCGGTCCACGGTTCTGCGTGTATGGAAGACGCGTGTCCCGCTTTTTGCCATAATTCTTCCGTGATGTGGGGAGCAAATGGCGAAAGGAGTGACAGCAGGGTTTCATATGCCTTCTGTGGCACTGTCGGGAGGGTACCCAGGTGATTCGCGTATATCATCAAGGTCGAAACCGCCGTATTGAACTTCATGGATTCGATGTCGTCCCCCACCTTCTTGATGGTCTGGTTGAGCAAGGTTTCGGTATCCGTGCCGAGAGTCGATTCTCCGACCTTTTCGGAAAGACCCCAGACGCGCTCTAAGAAGCGTCTCACCCCGACAAGCCCGTTCGTAGACCAGGAAATCGCCTGGTCGAACGGACCCATGAACATCTCATAGATGCGGAGCGTGTCGGCTCCGAAGCGCTCGACCATCTCGTCGGGATTCACAACATTCCCTCTTGATTTCGACATCTTTTCTCCGTTCTCCGCAAGGATGATGCCGTGCGAAGTGCGCTTCTTGTATGGTTCGGCCGTGGGCACAACGCCGATGTCGAAAAGGAATTTGTGCCAGAAACGCGAGTAGAGCAAGTGGAGCACGGTGTGCTCCATGCCGCCGTTGTACCAATCGACCGGCGTCCAGTATTCAAGTTTTTTCTTATCCGCGAGCGCCGTGTCGTTTTTTGGGTCAGCATAGCGGAGGTAGTACCAGGAAGAACCGGCCCAGTTCGGCATAACATCGGTTTCGCGCTTCGCGGGCCCCTTGCAGTTCGGGCATGTCGTATTCACCCATTCCGCGATGTTCGCCAATGGCGATTCTCCCGTGTCAGTCGGCTGGTATTTTTCGATTTCAGGCAGGAGGATGGGAAGATCGGAGTCGGAGACCGGTTGCCATCCGCATTTTTCGCAATGCACCATGGGTATCGGCTCACCCCAATAGCGCTGACGCGAAAATACCCAGTCGCGAAGCTTGTAGGTGGTTATCATTCTTCCTCCAACAGATTCAGTGATTGGCTTTTTTGCGTCTTCGGAATACATTCCATCAAAGCCACCAGAATTCACAAGAACGCCAGGATTTAAAATTGGAGCAGTCAAAAGAATATTTGACTGCGCATAGACTGATGCAATTGCATCTATGCCATCTGGGATCACATTATTTGGTGCCACTACCCCCTTAATTTTTAAACCCTTTTTCGTTGCGAATTCGTGATCTCGCAAATCATGCGCCGGCACAGCCATAACCGCGCCTGTGCCGTAGCTTCCGATGACATAATCCGCTACCCAGACTGGGATTTTTTCTTTCGTTGCGGGATTCACGGCCATAACTCCTTCGAGCCTGACTCCTGTCTTTTCCTTCCCTTCCGCCGTGCGCTCCGCATCACTTTTCTTTCTTGCTTTTTCAATATATTCGTTAACACTACTCCAGTTAACTGGAGTACCGGCGATGGCCTGAACAAGTGAATGTTCGGGAGCCACGACCAGATAGGTCGCGCCGAAAAGCGTATCGGGGCGCGTGGTGAACACGCGGAGGGTCGGCACCGAAGCCATGAGTACATCCTGCTCGATAAGCCCCCCGAAGTGGCCCTTGTTTCCTCTCCCTTTCATGTGTACCGCCCCGAGCTTAGCGGCAAGCGTTTCGCCGTCGGACATCGGTACGACATGGTCGTTCGCATCCGAAAGCACGATGAACGCGCTCGCCTGTTTTTTTATTTTTTCAAAATCGAATCCTTTCTCGCACGCCTTGGTGACCGTGGGCCGCTCTTTTCCATCAAGATATTTTCCCGAGAGCGGCATCGCCACGAGGACCACCCTATTTATTTTGATGCCTCGCTCAAGGAGCCGAAGCGCCACTATCCCGCCGAACGATTGAGCAACGACGGCGGTGTTCTCATCGAAGCTACAGACCTCCATCACAGCATTCGCCTGATCTTCATCATCTGGCGCGTCAGAATTCGGCAAAACCGGCGTCTCTACTTCATACCCTCGCGCCTCAAGTTTCCGCTTGAGCCACGGCCAATAACCGCTTTCGGGGGTACCTCCCTTCCCATGGAGGAAGACGAAGCGCTTTACGGCGTCAGGGATGGCAAGCTCGAAATCTATCTCCGCGCCCTCGGAGGGCCCTATCCAATTGCGCTGTTGTGTCTTTGCCCGTTCGATGTAATCAACCGTATTGAGGTCGTCGTAAAGGCGCTGTGCATATTTCGTAATGGCGAGCATCCACTGCTCTTTCTCGCGTTTCTCTACCGGCGTGCCACATCGCTCGCACGCCCCGTCGACGACCTCTTCGTTGGCAAGGCCAATCTTGTCCTTGGGGCACCAGTTGATGCCGGTCTTCGCCTTATACGCGAGGCCGTGTTTGAAAAGCTGGAGGAATATCCATTGCGTCCATTTGTAATAGCTGGGGTCGGTCGTATTCACCTCGCGCGACCAGTCAAACGAGATGCCGAGCGAGCGTATCTGCCTGCGAAAGGTGTCACTGTTCTCTTTCGTTATCTCGCGGGGATTGCGGCCCGTCTTCAACGCGTAGTTCTCGGTAGGAAGACCGAACGCGTCCCAGCCTATTGGATATAAAACATTGAACCCCTCGCGGCGGCGCTTCCTCGCGATGAGGTCGAGGCCGATATACGGCCGCGGATGCCCCACATGAAGCCCCACTCCGGAAGGATACGGAAACTCAACGAGCGGATAATACTTCTTCTTGCTCTGATCATCCGACGCACTGAACGCGCCATCGTGAAGCCAGCGCTCCTGCCATTTCTTCTCGAGTTCATGGTGGTCGTACGGGTTAGTCATTCCAAACTATTGTACCTGTTTCTTGGTTTTTTGCCTCAGGAACGGCGGGCGTTTGATCCGGTTGTGAATTTTGGCGAAGTCCGCTTTGCGGACGTGTACCCAATTGTATGAACACTCTTCAAAACCCCACATCTGCATCGTCATTTTATAACAGGAGAAATACACATCGCCAAAATCTACAACGGGGTTTGACCCGGTTGTGAATTTTGGCGAAGTCCGCTTTGCGGACGTGTACCCAGTTATACGAGCGCTCTTCGAAACTCCCACATTTGCATCATCATTTTATAACAGGAGAAATACACATCGCCAAAATCTACCATCGAATGAGCGAGAGAAAAGGACGGTTCCGGACTTTTCCGAGCGAATGATGATGGAAAGACAATAGTCTTACAACGGGGTTTGACACGAGTATGGCACCGCACGAAACAAAAAAACACCCGAAGCGATTCGGGTGTTTTTTCATGAAGGTTATCAGAACGGTATGGGGACGGGACGACCGTCCTTCAGTGAGGGGTATCGGTCCGGGTCTATGGTCCGCGTAAAGCATGTCTCCCCTTCGCCATGCTGCCAGTTCTCATCTGCATACGGATACGGATAGACGGGGCGGGCCATATCTGAAGGGCCGGAGCGGTTTTCTTTATTGAACGCGGCGCAGAGCTCGAATGTAAGGATTCCTGTAGCTTCGTAGCCATACGGAAGGCCTGAATCGGAATCATTCGGCACAGAGAAACCGACAAGCGGATCGGCGAGTTCAGCGAGCGTGGGTGGAAGCGTTCCTTTCGTCTGCCAATACGAGAGAACCTGCGACTGAAGCATCGAAAGGTCGTTTATCTTCCGGTCATCGATGAGATAAAGGCGTTCAGTGGCCGGTGACACCACGATAAAGAAAGCGCCGACGACCGATGCGGTGATGAACAACGATACGAGAACAGCAACCGCTTTCGAAAGGCCTTCTTTTTCCTCCCACTTCCCTTTGAGCTCTTCGAGGTAATACCAGAAACCGAATCCGATGACGACGAATATCGTCACGGCCTGCATGCCGAAGCGCATGGTGAGCGCGCCGTTCAAGAATGTATTCACGAGCATCACGAGGTTCACCGCCATCGCGATGCCCGCCACGAAGAGCGTGAGATAGATGAGCCAGCGCCGGACCCAGAGCTCCCGCTTCGCCGGTTCCTTCCGAAGGTCCTGATGGAGCATCCGGGTAAACAAGACATAGAGCGGGAAAAAGACGATAAGAAATGCTATCGCGTTGCGGATGCCTCCGGTCGAAGAGTTCCCATACGGTTCGAGTTTCACATCAGGAAACCAGACATTTATGTACTGGTGGAAAAGGATCACGAGCGAGATGGCCGATACATAGAGAGCGACCATGGCGCCGAGCCAGAGGAAGAAATCTCGTGCCGAGACGCGGGGCTTAGGAATGCTTTCCATTTCGTGTTGTTTCAACGGGATAAAAAACTTGTTATTGCTTACTTCTTATCGGGATTTGGCTGCATTTCGCCATCCTCCCTGTGCCGAGGGGGTGGAGGTTCTACCGGCCTTTGACTGCCTGGTTCAGGACCGTTTCCGCCCTCAAGTCTAGGAGCAAACCCGCTAAAGTACCCGACTCTTGTTTTAAAACTTTTTCCTTCAGCCATGATTGTAAGCTAAATTGGTAACTTGAAGTATTATACTAAAACTGTACAAAACATCAAGACCTTTTGAATGTCTTCTTGAGAGAACGCATTTCATCCCCCGGCGATTTCAAGATAAGGTCCTCACTTATGGATTCACCGGATTCCACGCGGCGTATGGCCTCGGCGAGCATGGGCGCTATCGACACAATTTTCACTTTGGGATGTTTTACCACCTCGTCGCGATGCTGGACGGTGTCGGTCGTGATAATCTCCTTGACGCGTGAGGCGGAGAGGCGCTTTAGGCAGTCGCCGGAAAAGAGGCCGTGGCTGATGAGCGCGTAAATGTCTTTGGCCCCGTTGTCGGCAATGTGCTCTATGGCATTCATGAGCGTTCCGCCCGAGTCGAGCATGTCATCGACGACGACAACATCCTTCCCTTTCACATCGCCTATCATCCCGTAGGCGGTCATCGAATCATTCATGTGGATGTCGCGTTGTTTGTAAACCAGCGCAAGGTTCTGGGTGCCGAGAAGGCGCGCATATCCGGCCGCGCGAGGCATGCCGCCCTTGTCCGGAGTCGCGACGACGAAGTCCTTGAGTTTCTTCTTCTTCATCGTAGGAACGAGGACATAGCTTGCATAGAGGTTGTCCCACGGGCACTGTACGAATCCCTGCGATTGTTCGGTGTGAACATCGACGGTGAGGATGCGGTTCGCGCCAGCTGCCACGATGATGTTGGCGACCACGGATGCGCTTATGGGCACGCGGGGAAGCTCTTTGCGGTCCTGTCGCGCATATCCGAAGTACGGTATAACTGCGGTTATCTCCTTTGCTGATGCGCGGCGTACGGCGTCAATCATGAGGACGAGCTCCATGACGCTGTCATTCACCGGCGGAGCCGTCGGTTGGATGATGAACACCGCGCGTCCTCGGAGATTCGGCAATCCCTTGACGCGCACCTCGCCATCCACAAAGCGTGTGATGGGATTCGCGACCTCGATGGACAAAATGTCGCCGATTTTTCCTGCAAGAACGGGATTTGATGTCCCGGAGATGAGCGCTATCGCTGAATGCTCCATAGCTAATGAGAGTATACCCCATGAGATAGGCCTCTTCAATGTTCCCTCCATATCCACAGACACTGAAGTTTCACAAAAAAGCTCCGGGAGCAACAGCAAGAAGTTATCTCACGGGGTATACCATCAAAGGCATTTATATCTTGAATTCTACGATATCCCCATCCTTAACGATGTACTCCTTCCCTTCTGTGCGGATTAAACCCCGTTCCCGCGCCTTCGCGTACGAGCCGGATGAAAAAAGGTCTTCGTACGAAACCACTTCCGCTCGTATAAACTTGTCTTTGAAATCGGTGTGGATGGCCATTCCAGCCTCAGGCGCTGACGAGCCGATGGGAATCGTCCAAGCTCTGGTTTCATCCAGTCCGGTGGTGAAATAGGTCATGAGGCCGAGAAGATGGTATCCCGCGCGGATAAGACCGCTGATGCCGTCATCCAAAACGCCGAATTCCTGCCTGAGTTTCTGCTCGTCTTCTCCTGCAACATCTCGAAGTTCTCCTTCTATGGCAGCGTCCACGACGACATATTCCGCCTTCATGCCGTCAAGGAATTCCGTCAGCTGGGTATAGCGTTCGTCATTCATCTCGTCGAGATTGTGCCCGCCGGCTTTCTTGTTGAGAACATACATCACTGGCTTCATCGTCAGGAGGTGCAACCCTTTCATGAATCGGGTCTCTTCTTCGCTGAGCTCCGCCGTGCTAGCCATCCTGCCTGCCGAGAGAGCGGCATTCACCTTCTGAAGACCTTCCGCTTCGATTGCCGCCTCCTTGTCGCCCCGCTTCATTTCGCGCTCCACTCGGGCAAGCCGCGTTGAAACTGTTTCGAGGTCAGCGAGGACAAGTTCGAGATTCACGATGCCGATGTCCCTGACCGGGTCTATCCTTCCTTCTTCAACATGGAGTACATCCGCGTCTTCGAAGATGCGGACGACCTCGGCGATGGCATCTACCTCGCGGATGTGAGCAAGAAAGGCATTACCGAGTCCAGCGCCATCAGCCGCGCCCCTCACCAGGCCGGCGATGTCCACAAATTCCACCACGGCAGGGATGGTTTTTGCAGATTGTGAAAGCGCGGTCAAGGCCGCGAGGCGGGGGTCAGGGACCGGAACGATGCCTACGCTGGGGTCGATGGTGCAGAACGGATAATTCTCAGCGGGTACGCCCTTTGCGGTAAGCGCGTTGAAGAGGGTCGATTTACCCACATTGGGTAACCCTACAATACCTATGCTTAAGTTCATATAAAAAAAATGTATGCGCGCGCGAAGCCAACGACTCGCCCCGTAGCCGATGCCTTGCATCGTGGTATCGGGGTGCCAATGGAAAGATTCACGACATCCGTAGAGTAACGCTTTTCAGATAGCGCCGCCAGATGCCTCTATCGCGCGCCTGCGCCAAGGTTTGCAACACGCTTCATCCACCGCGCCCTTTGCTTGTCCGAACCGCGTTCTGAGGGCGAAAAGACGGTGATATGAACTGGCGCGAAGCCGGCAAAACCGAGGATTCCACGAGAAAGCTCGTTCGTGAATTCGCCGAAGAGGAGCCAGGTGAACCATCCGGGTATGTCCGCAAGGATGATGATGCGCGCCGAGCGTCCAGTGAGGCACTTCGTCCAGCCGTAAAGGCTATTTTTTCGCATGTGGAAAGCGAACCCGGGGAGCCACGCGCGGTCGAACACACCCTTCAAGAGCGCGGGCATGGTGCACCACCAGTTCGGGTACACGATGACGAAATGTTCGCACCACTTCACATTCTCTTGGAAGGTTTTCAAATCGGGTTCGAGTTCCTGAATAATCTTATAGCCATTGTGGAGGATGGGGTCGAAACGCATGTCAGAGAGATTTTGCAGCCTGACCTCATGTCCCGCTCTGCGTGCGGATGATTCGTACTGACCAGCGAATCCTGAAGAAAGCGAATGCGCGTCCGAGTTTCCCATCAGGATAAATATCTTGCGTTTCTGCATGGAATCAATTTATTCTATCATCCGTTTTCCGATTCCTTTCCCTCCATACTCGACTCCATCAACCGCGTCATCATGTTAGGGCTTATCTTTGCAATGATATTAACCCTCGTCTTGACACCCGTCTTGGTCTACAGGAATCCTGGAAAACAGTACTGGAAAAAATAATCAAAAGAGTACTGTTTCTACAAAAGGACTGTCGCCTGATTGCCCGAAACCTCTAAAACACCGTCTGTTACATTGAATCTTTTTTCTTCGCTCACGGTTCTGACCACAATGACGCCCGCTTTGATATTCGCAACCAAGGGCTGATGCTTCGGAAGTATCGTCACGATGCCCTCCGTGGTCGGAACCGACAGGGATTGAGCCTCACCGGCAAAGAGGTTCTCGTGCACTTTGGCGATCGTGACTAGCATGAGTTGCGATGGCTTTCATAACATCTTCCACGTGCACCAGCTTCATATTGACAACCCGAACAACCGCACTTAATAAAATTGGTGAGGGGGGTAATCATCCTGCGGAATAACGAATCCAATTCCTTGACCATCTCTATTTCACCTGATCAATCGTACCCTTCATGTAGAAGGCCTGTTCGTCCTTTCCGTCGTGCTTGCCGTCGATGATCTCCTGAAACGCTTTTACCGTCTCTTCGAGAGGAACATATTCGCCTTTGATGCTGGTGAATACTTCAGCGACATGGGTCGGCTGTGACAGGAACTTCTGAATCTTTCGAGCCCGATACACGGTCGACTTATCTTCTTCCGACAGCTCTTCAATGCCGAGGATGGCGATGATGTCTTGGAGGTCCTTGTATCGCTGGAGTATCTGCTTCACGGCGCGGGCGGTGTTGTAGTGATCTTTTCCGACTATGTCTGGGTCAAGCGCTGACGAGCCGGATTCCAATGGGTCGATGGCAGGATAGATGCCCAAGGAAGCGAGTTGGCGCGAAAGGACGATGGTCGAGTCGAGGTGCGAAAAGGTGGTGGCAGGAGCAGGGTCGGTAAGGTCGTCCGCAGGCACATAAATGGCCTGCACGCTGGTGATGGAGCCCTTCGTAGTCGAAGTGATGCGCTCCTGAAGCTGGCCCATCTCCTCCGCCAAGGTGGGCTGATACCCGACCGCAGATGGAATGCGACCCAAGAGCGAAGAGACCTCGGAGCCTGCTTGGACAAAGCGAAAAACATTGTCCATGAAAAAGAGTACATCTTTGCCCATGACGTCCCTGAAATGTTCCGCCATGGTCAGGCCTGAGAGCGCTACGCGAGCGCGTGCGCCCGGAACCTCGTTCATCTGTCCGAAGACCATCGCGAGCTTGCCGATGACGCCTGATTCGGTCATTTCGTGGTACAGATCGTTTCCTTCGCGCACGCGCTCGCCGACGCCAGCAAAAACCGAGTAGCCGCCATGCTCGCTTGCAACATTGTGGATGAGCTCCTGCATAAGGACGGTTTTTCCGACACCTGCGCCGCCGAAAAGACCAATCTTCCCGCCCTTGATGAACGGGCACAGGAGGTCGATGGCCTTGAGGCCGGTTTCAAAGACCTCTGCCTTGGTGCGCTGGTCCGTGAATCCCGGCGCATCGCGATGTATGGACGAACGCGGCACATCATTCCCGATGCTTCCCTTGCCATCTATCGCGTCCCCGAGGACATTGAACAGACGCCCAAGCGTTTGCTCGCCGACGGGCACCGATATCGGCCCTTCGGTGTCAGTGACCTCCATCCCGCGCACCAGACCTGCTGTGTCTGCCATAGCGATAGCGCGTACGCGGTTGGCTCCGAGGTGCTGCGCGACCTCGAAAACTACCTTACGATCCTTATCTTTCCAGATGAGAGCGTTCTTGATGGGAGGCAATTCCCCATCGAAGCGTGCGTCGATGACCGGGCCGATGATCTGTGTGATAGTGCCGTTCACCCCGTTAGAAGTAGGACGCGGACCTGTATCTTTCAGCGTAGCAATTTGATTCATGTTATCTCAGCAGTGTAATGTATTTGATTAATCCATACAAAGCGTCCGCGACTTCTAACGGGGTTCATACTCTGTACTATTGACTATAAACTATTAACTACTTTGTTGCCATCGCCTCAATACCACCTACGATTTCAGAAACCTCGCGGGTGATCATGGCCTGGCGCGCCTTGTTAAAGGTTCGGGTAAGCGATTTCGAACGGTCGCGTGATTTATCGGAAGCGTTCTTCATCGCGACCATACGAGCCGAGTGTTCCGAGGCTTTGGATTCGAGGAGCGCGTTGTAGAGGATGACGCCCGAGAGGCGTGGAATGAGGACATCCAAAACCGCCTCAGGCGTCGGCTCAACGGTATAAAACGCGGGCGTGGCAGGCATCTCAGAGCTCTTCTCGGAAAAAGCGCCCTTCTCCGGAAGGATGCCGTCGACTATCTCGCGGAGTGCGTCGACGGAAAGCGGAAACACTGTCCGCGACAGCGCGAACTGCTCGAAGGTCGATTTGAAGCGGGTGTAGACCACGAAGACGCGGTCGTAATACGCGAGCGAGAACGCCATCGTCAATGCGCGTACTATCTCTTCGAGTTCGGTAATGGCGATGTCATCAGAAACATTTTCAAATCGCGCCTTGATGTCATAGCCGCGCCGTTCGAAATACTCTGCACCCTTGCGCCCGAACGCGTACACCGAGATGGATTCTTTCGAAAGTCCAAGTTCCTTTACCGCACGGTCCGCCTCCCGAAGGACGGCAGTATTCAAAACGCCACAGAGTCCCTTATCCGAGGTCACGACGACGATAGCGGCTCTCGAAAGCTTTCGTACAGAGGTGAGTTTGTGGCTAACGGTCTTCAAAGAACCGGAGAGACGGGAGAGGACTGAAGCGGCTGCACGGGCGTAGGGCCTTCCGCTGATGGCGCGAACCTGGCTCTTCCGCATCTTCACTGCAGAAACCGCCTCCATCGCCTTGGTCACCTTGCGAGTGCGATCAACAGATTTAATTTTTGCCTTGATATCTTTGAGCGACATAATTTTGTTAGGCTGAAAGCCTTAGAAAATTATTAGTACTCTTGTGGTGCGACATAATTTTGTTAGGCTGAAAGCCTTAGAAAATTATTAGTACTCTTGTGGTGCGACATAATTTTGTTAGGCTGAAAGCCTTAGAAAATTAGAAGCGACCAAATTTTTCTTAGCCGTCCTCCGGCTTAGAAAAATTGAAGTGCCTTTAGGCATACTCTTGTGGTGCGACATATCTTACGCCGCCGTCTTCGCGAACGACTCGAGCGCGGAGCGGAGTGATTTTTCTGTTTCCTCTGAAATCGCCTTTTCGGTGCGAATCGCTTCCAGTACCTTCTTCGCCTCACGGTCGAGGTAGCCGAGGAGTCTTCCTTCAATCTCAGTCATGCGCTCGGGCGGGAACGCGTCCAAGTAGCCGTTTGTTGCCGCAAAGATAACGACGACCTGACGCTCGAATGGTATCGGCGCGTTCTTCGGTTGGTTCAAGACGGCGGAGAGGCGGCGCCCTGAGTCAATCTGTTTCTTGGTCTTCTCATCGAGGTCAGAGGCGAATTGCATGAACGCTTCAAGTTCGCGGAATTGTGCCAGGTCGAGCTTGATGCGACCGGCGACCTTCTTCATCGCTTTGGTCTGGGCGGCCGAGCCGACACGCGATACGGAGATACCGACATTGATGGCAGGGCGGGTTCCCTTGTTGAAGAGATCGGCTTCGAGGAACATCTGGCCGTCAGTGATAGAAATGACATTCGTCGGGATGTACGCCGAAACATCGCCTTCCTGCGTCTCAATGATAGGAAGCGCCGTCATCGAACCGCCACCCTTCTCTTTCGAAAGCTTGGCCGCGCGCTCAAGGAGGCGCGAGTGGAGATAGAAGATGTCGCCCGGATATGCTTCGCGGCCCGGCGGGCGGCGAAGAAGCAGCGAAAGCGCACGATACGCAACGGCCTGTTTTGAGAGGTCGTCATAGATGATGAGAACATCCTTCCCTTTGTCCATGAAATACTCGCCGATTGCGGCACCGGCGTATGGCGCCAAGAACTGGTACGCCGCTGGCTGGGAGGCGGAAGCAGTGACTATGATGGAATACGCCATTGCACCTTTGTCCGTGAGGAGTTGTGCAATCTGGGCGGTCTTCGATTCCTTCTGTCCTATCGCGACATAGATACAGATGGGACGCGTTTCTATCGGTTCCGAAAGTTGGTTCAAGATGGTATCGATGGCGATAGTGGTTTTCCCGGTCGCGCGGTCGCCGATGATGAGTTCGCGCTGACCGCGGCCGATAGGAATGAGGGTGTCGATTGCTTTGATGCCGGTGTGAAGCGGAGTGTCCACGGGCGCGCGGAAAATAACTCCGTACGCTTCACGTTCGATTGGGTTCAATCCGCTCGCCTTGATGGCCCCCTTGCCGTCGACAGGCTCTCCCAAAGAGTTCACGATGCGCCCGACGAACGCTTCGCCGACCGGTATCGAAAGAAGTCTCCCCGTTTTTCGGACCACCATGCCCTCAACGATGCGGCTCGAGTCACCGAGAACGATGGCCTTCACTGAATCTTCTTCGAGGTTCAAGACGAGCCCGAAGAGGTCGGAGTTTTTTGAAATTGTCTTCTCAACCGAATTCGTCGATGATTCGTCGAACTGGAGCATCTCCGTCATCGCGGCCTGTGCAAGGCCCTCGATCTCGACGATGCCGTCGCCTACTTTCCGAACGATGCCAACCTCTTCATCCTTGTGGGCGAGGTCAAGGCGTTCGATCTCTTTCTTCAGTCTCTCGATGACGGTGTTATCCATGTTGGTTGACTGCGTTTTTATAAATCGTAACGAGAGCTTGGCGATATGTTGCGTCCGTGAGCGTTGTGCCTTTCTTCAAAAAATATCCTCCAACGATCTTGGGGTCAACAACCACTTTTGCTCCGGGGAAGCGTTTCTTAGCCACTGGCGCATCGGCCTCGCGCGCGACTTTCACGCTGTCGTTGCGGCCTTGTTCGCGCTCGAGCATTCGGACGACCTGAGGGAGGAGGGAGAGATGGCCGCGCGCCTTCATGTACGCAAGCGTCTTCGCGGCATCAACACCGTCTCTAAGTATACGCGCGTAGTTCTGTGCTAGATTCATGATTTTTGGAGGATTTTCTCTGCGGCAAGGACGGCAATGCGGGCTATCTCCTTTTCACTGTCTTTGAGGGCTTGGCGCTTCGTCTCGGCGGCCTGCGCTTCTGCGTTGCGGAGGGCTTCCTCAGCACGCATCTGCGCGGCTTTCACGATTTCCATGCGCTCACGCTTCCCTGCTTCCGTAGCGCGGGCAAGAACCGCTTCAGATTCCTTTTCAGCTTTGGCAACGATGCCGGAGCGTTCTCCCTCGATGCGTGCCTTCGCCTGGGCGGCTTCTTCCGCATCCTTGACCCCTTTTGCGATCTTTCCTTTCCGCTCGTCAATAACTTTTATGAGTGGCCGAAACAGGAAATACCACAGAACGAGAAGCGTGATACCGAAATTCACCATCTGGATGAGAAGAAGTCTCGCGTCTATTCCGAATGTGGAAAAAAGCTCGCCCATCTTAGAATTTCTTGGTAAGCATGCGAGTTTAGAAATTCTTAGACCCTGATAAATCCCACCGGGGGTGGGGCGGCTTCGCCGCACTTCACAGGGTTAAGTATAACTAATTCGCTTTGCTCGTAAGTTCTGCTAAACGAACTTGATAATGAAAGCAACCACAAGGGCGAGGATTCCCAGCGCTTCGGTAAAGACAATCGCGAGGATCATGCTTGACACGATCTTGCCGGACGCTTCGGGATTCCGGCCAATCGCTTCCATGGCGCGACCGCCAATCAAGCCAATACCGATACCTGGACCGATAACACCGAGACCGGCCGCGAGCGCCATACCGATCATCCTTGCTGATTCTATATCCATAAAAAATTAACTGCCTTATTTAATAAGGTACCGCCGTAGTATAACACTAATGGCTTTCGTGAGGCACGGCGACGGCAAGCTTTATGAAGAACAGAGTCAGGAGGGCAAAGATGACCGCCTGGACAAACCCGACGAACATCTCAAAAAGCATGAAGGGCACCGGAACGACGTACGGCACGAATAAGACTACTATCGCGATCAAGACCTCGCCCGCAAAGATGTTCCCGAAAAGACGGAAGGAAAAGGTGACGAGCCGGGCCGTCTCCGAAATCAGCTCTATCACGCCCACGACGAAGTTGACCGGTGAGGTGAAGTTGATGAATTTCCCGGCATAGCGGAAGAATCCGACCGCCACGACGCCAGATATCTCTATGACAAGGACCGAGATGATGGTGAGCGCGAGCGTGGTATTCAAGTCGGCAGTGGGGGGACGGAGAAGGGGGACGAATTCGTCGCCATGGAAGAATCCGATGGAACCGACACCGGGTATGAATGCGAACTCATTCATGGCAACGATGAAGAAGAAAAGCGTCGCGAGCAAGGGAAAAAACCGCTTCGCGAGCTTCATGTCTTCTAGGGTCTCCGCCATGTAATCCAAGCCGCCCTCGACTCCCCATTCGAGTACCGTCTGCGTCGAGCCGGGCGTGAGCCTCATGGCGCGGTTCACAAAAAAGACAAATACGAAGAGAATCGCCATCACAACCCACGTCATGAGAAGTGAATTCGTAATAGGGATCCCCCAGAGGATTCCGAGCTCTTCGGCTTTGAGGACGACGTGGATTCCTGATTCCATACCCGGTTAGTGAGCTTTTGGCGTTGCGGCGCTTCGTCGCATTATGCTGAAAGAATAATCTTGAGTCTCGTCGATGGCAAGGATACCGTTCCGTAAGATAACGACGCCACAAGCATGACGCCAAAAGTCTGCTACCGGGCGTATGTGTGAGAAACGCCGAAAGTATACCCTGCTCACCAGTATAAACCAACTGCGGATGCGGACTCTTGGAACGGACTTCTTCCCGAATCAGCCGTAATCTTCATGCGGACTTTGAAAACCGCTGTTCATGTATGATACTTGCATCATATGAATGATTTCATCGAATTCATCAGAAAACAGGGAGTCGTTGGCCTCGCGACCGGCTTCATCTTGGGAGGTGCCACTTCAGATTTGGTCAAAGCGATAGTGAACGACATCATCAATCCCATAATCGGCGCCTTCCTCGGTTCGATATCCGGACTTCAGAACTCATCCTTTACCGTCTTGGGTGCAACCTTCCTGTGGGGGCACCTCTTGAGCATCGCCGTGAACTTCGTCGTCATAGTGGGCGTCGTGTACTTTCTGTTTAAGTTTCTGAAGCTTGATCGCTTGGATAAGAAGGTTTGAAAAAGGGAGTCGGCATCATGCCGGCCTTTGTATGTTGTGGCTACAGCTCTCGCCTCGCCGTCGCTCGGCGAGGTCGCGACCCTGCCTCGCGGTTTTGCGTGCTCGCAAAATATCACCCCTCCGGGTACTCCGAAGCATCGCGCTCCGGCTTCCACAAAGCAGAAAACCTGCCGTAGGGCAGATGTTTCTGTCTTTGTGGTGTTATTATAGCATTTGCTCGAACTTATTTCCAAGAAAAAATGAAGGACTAGCGTCCCTCGCGCGCTAAAGCGCCTCTGTGCGAAGCACAGAGTTTTCCAAAATGGAAAGTGCGGGGAATGCATACGCACTCCGCTCGCCGAGTACGGCGACAATCCCGAAAGAAAAAACACTTCTTGCATTTCTGATTTGGTGGGGGTGAAATTTCTTTTAAAAAAGGAAAGGGTGTTTTTCTTTCGGGGTTCTGCCCTCCCTGCCTGCGCCGAGGCTTCGGCAGGCAGGCAAGTATTCGAACAGGCGGAGTGCAATACA